>ERZ773202.1038-NODE-1038-length-20185-cov-4.284699_pt1 | contig 20185 bp, 21 predicted proteins | sample MGYA00580998_ERZ773202 | MGnify/ENA primary metagenome ERZ773202 (study PRJEB29015, sample SAMEA2737803) | human gut metagenome | biome: human gut; feature: human-associated habitat; material: faeces | place: China | collected 2012 ...
CCTTGAGACGTCTTTCTTATGATTGGTATTTTCGCAAGGTTCTGGTAGTTACGGTGCTCCTGACTATGGCAAGACGGTTTCATTCACATACACTAGAAAAGGTTCAGGCTCATCCGAAGACGACTACTATTGGGTAACACCATCTGATTATGGCTGGATGATATATACAGCATATGATTATAATCTCGACAAACGTCATACTGGAGTACAACCATATCCCGTATGGCGTATTAAGGGGACTAACTTCCCTACGATTCCTACATATGGAAGTGGATATCCCATCGAACACTATGCTACTCAAATAGGTAGTGTATACGCGCCTATATTTGTTGAACCAGGTTACTCTTACGGTGTTTTACAGGAAAGAGGTTACGGAGGTGTGCGCCAAAACAATATTGTAATTTTTGCTATAAAGAAATAGAATATGTATTATCAACAAGAAAAGAGCATCCAGAAAGGGAGGCCGCTGAAAAAGCTGTGATTCTCTGAGGAAGAATTATCCACAGGCAGAAAAAAGCGCATCAGTTGATGAATATTCTCATCAACTGATGCGCTTTTTGTTTTTGATGTGCGAAAAGGGGCGAAATAGGAGGCCTTTCAGCCCCCCAGTGCGATGATCCTTTTCAGATTTGTAACGAATATCGTCGTCGCGCCTTGCAACTGCATGCCAACGAGGCCCGAGGACAACGCGACGTCGTACCCGTGCCTGTGCTTGAGCTCGCTGTTTTTCGCTTCGATCTTGTATCGTGTCCGCGCAAGTTCTTTGAAGGATTCTGTTTCTTGGAACTCTGCCTGTTTTTTGTGAAGCCCGCTCTTGATCGTGACGTTGTACGTCTTGCTTTTCGCACCATCTTTATAGCATCCTTGCGCCTGCGGGCAGGCGTGGCATCGTTCTACGTCGAAGTAATAGGTCATTACCTGATTCTTGTCCTGGTTCTTTTTGCCGGTACGCGCCTTTCTGATTGCTATGTGGCCTGCGGGGCAGACATACATGGCAGCATCTTTGTTGTAGGTGAAGCCCTTCTCGCCTTCCTCTTGCCTGGTGTTCGAGATGATGGGATGGAGCTTTGAGATGAGGCGGAATGCTTTTTCGGGATTGTCTTTCGATTCTGCGAGTTCTAGGTTCTGTTTTCCGGAGTAAGCGGTGTCGCCGATGACGTCTTTGACCTCAAGCCCCGCCTTGCGTGTCTTTTCGACGAGGGCTTTGAGTTGCTGCCCGTCGCCTTTCTCGCCGCTCGTGACGACGGCAGCGGTGATGATCCGCTCGTCTGTCATGGCGATATGGGTCTTGTAGCCGAAGAAGGATGTATCGGCTGTCTTGTGCCCAACGCGCGCGTCTCTGTCCCTGGATTCGGCGAGGTGCTCGAGGTTGTCTTCTGTTGCTTCCTTGAGGAGATTAAGCTTTTCTTGGACGGCGGTGATGGAGGCGATGCCTTCGTCCTTTTCAATGTGCGCGATGAGTTCTTTGCAGTAGTCGAGCTGGTCCTCGAGGATGCCGCTCTCCCGTTTCTCGGGCATGGCGTTCTTCTCTTCGGTGGAGACGTACCGGTAGACGGTCTTCCTGAGGAGCTTTGCATGGTCGCCGAGCGCTTGGTACGCGCTTTTCTGGTTATAGCGCGCTTTGGTGTGGGTGGCGTCGACGATGATGCACTTTTCTTTGATGATGCCTTTTTCGATGGCGATGGCAACGGTCTTTTCAATGAGGAGGTCGAGGATGTTTTCGTCAGCAAGGCGCAGCTTGCGGAATTTTGTGAGCGTCGAGGAGTGGATGACGTCGTCTTCGGGGCGCAGCCCGAGGAAGTACTTGAAGGACATGTCGTACTTGCTCCGCTCGACAAGGTCAGCGTCGGACATGGTGTAGTATGCCTTGAGGATAAGATACTTGAAGAGCATGACAGGTGAGATGGCGTTGCGCCCGTTGTTGAGGCAGTATTTGTGCTCAAGCTCGTCGCGCACGAAGGAGAAGTCCATGAGGTTGTTGAACTTCCGAAGGACGTGGCTTTCTGGGATGAGCCTGTCATAGAGGTTCTGATATTCGCTTATCTTGAGCTGCTGGTATTCTTGTAACATATGCCCCTCATTTCTGATTGATGGTTGGTTCCCTGCTTCGATTATACAAGAAAATCGGTACAGATGCCAAGGTGTGGCATCTGTACCGATTGATAAAATATATAGAGACTTTTTCAGCGGCCTCCAGAAAGGGATGCTCTTTTCTTAATTCATAGCATACACCGTAGGAAGGCTACCTTGTGAACGCCAAACATAAACATATCCAGGCTCAACGAAAAATAATGCACCAGATGTAACAGTGACAACCTGAGCATATTTACTTAAATTGTCTGTTATATCAAATCTACTTACATAATGTAAATGTGCTTCAAAATCACTTGTTGTTAATCGATAAATTGAAGCACTCCACTCAGTATTACCGCGTTCTCCTTCATTCCAACCACCAACCACATAAGCAAATCCATAATCTTTTACCGAAAAGAAGTAAAATGTAAGTCCATACTTACCAATATATCCACCTATATAGGGAAGAGACTTATTATAGTTAGGTGTACCGTTTATAGAACCAGTATTTTGCGAAGCTGTAAACTGCTGTTGTTATCTAAAAACAATTCGTTCAGTTCTTCCTGAATTAAAATGAGTTATTCCTTCCAAGAAGCCTATAGATGAATTATCATCACTATAGAATACACGAGTCATATCAGAATATCCTTTCAATACTTCTTTAGTCTTGAAATCTCCTTCACCATAATCATATAATGGTAAATGTAACGATGTAGCAGGTGGCATATTTATATCCTTACTCGTACCATCCGAATAAGTGATATGTAATTTTGTACCAGAAACGCTAATATCTGCTACAGTTTTGGTCACTTTATTTTGCGAAGCTAATGGTACTTCTACGCCATCCACGTAGCCGTGGAGCGACTTCGTCGACTCCCCGTCCTTCTGCTCATATTTTAACGCAATATTATTAGCACTGTCTTTCGACTTGACGAATTCACTACCGTCGAGGCGACCTTTGAGGTTGTTGTAGAGGTTCTTGAGCTCGCTATACTTGCTGTTGACGTCGTTCTGGAGCGTATCGATGTTCTTCTGGAGTGTCGAATCCGCTGCCTTGCGGGCAGATGCTTCGCTGTTGATGTTGTTCTGGAGTGCCGTATCCGCTGCTTTTCTCTGGTTAACTTCAGTATTGATCGCGGCCTGAAGTTTGTCAAGCGAATCCTGAAGGCTCTTAATCTGGCTCGTGAGTTCGGCGTCGCGTGCGGTGCGGGCTGCCTGCTCGTTCTGGAGGGCTGCCATCCAAGCGTTGTGCTCGGCGTTGATTGCGGCTTCGCGCGTAGCCTTCTCGGCCTCAATCATCTGGCGGAGCGTCTCGAGGTTATCGTTGATCGTGTTGATGTTGTTGATGATGTTCGTGAAGTTCGAAGCGGTCTCGTTCTTGAAGGCATCAAGGTCGGAGTTGAGGTTGTTGATCTCAGAGTCGACCGTGTCAAACATCGAATCGATCTCGTCCTTGGTGTAGACTTCAAGGCCGGAGACGAGCGGAATCTCTTCGCTGAAGCGCGACACGATGTCGCCCTTCTTGCGGACGGAAAGCTTTATGACTTTCATCTCGTTGCCATCATCGGTCTTGGCGGTACGGGCAACCTCTACCTTGCTCTCCCAGTTGGCACCGTCTTCGGTACCGACGAGGTCACTCATGTCCTTCCAGTCGTGCGTGAGGTCATCGACATTGGGATACCCCTTGACCCGCACGTAGGTCCCCTCCACTGACGCATACTGCTGCGCCTGGGAGGCCTGCTTCCCCGCGTTCATGGTATTGAACTGGCCGGAGAAGATGGCAGTCGTGCCGACGGAGAGCGCCGACAGGACGGCAAGGAGGAGGACGCCTTCGAGGAGAAGGAAGCCTCTTCGCTTTAGATTCTTGGCAGTTTCATGCATGTTTATCCCTCCATTTTCACTGCGATTGGACTATCTTTATCGTAGTGCTGGGGCATGGAAAATTTTTCTTCTTTTCTTGCCGCCTTACATTCCGCCACCGGCTCCAGCACCGAGCTTCTGCTGCATGGCAATCGTCGGGCCGATGATCGACATGAGGAGCACGAGGACGACGGCGTAACTCGGGATGAGGACAGTCATACTGATCTTATCGCCGATCTTAGAGACGGCGTACTCGAGGCGGTTCCTGCTCGTGTTGGCCTGGCTCGTCATGAGACGGTCAAGACCACCGTTCTGGGCACCAGCATGGAGCTTGTTGTAGAGATCGCGCGAGAGGACTTTCTTCTTATCCTCGCGCTCGATTGCGACGTCAATCGGGACACCATCCTTGATGCTCTTGACGGCACGGTCGAGAACCTTTCTAAGGTACCAGTTATCGACGGCAAGAGCCGTGTAGCTAAGAGCCGTGGTCGGCTGGATGCCCGAGCTGATGCAGAGGCCAAAGATTCTAGCGAAGGTATAGTGCAGGCGATGGCGCGTAATCACTTTGAAGAACGGGATGCGGAGCTGGATGAGGCACCAGCGCTCTGGGTAGTTCTCCTTGAAGTAGCGGAAGCCCATGACGGCAGCAACAGCAAGGACGATCCAGAGCCACCAGAAGGCCTGCATGGACTGGCCGACGAGCAGGATGACCTGCGTGGCAAGCGGCAGGTCGACGCCGGCGTCGAGGAGCATCTCACCGAGTTTCGGGATAACGAAGGTTGCTGCGCCGTAGATGATGACGAGCAAGAGGACAACGGAAATCTTCGGGATGAAGGTCGCCTGGCTGATCTTGGTCTTGATCTCGATGTCCTGCTTTAAAAGGTACGTGATCTCTTTCAAGATCTTCGGGAGCTGACCGGCTTCCTGGGCGATGCTCATGAGGCCGATGATGTACGGCGGGAAGAACTGCGGGAATTTCTTGAAGGACTCAAGCGGAGTCTTGACTTTACCGTTCTTGACGTCGCGGACAATCTGGTTGCAGACGGCGCGGATCTTGCTGTCTTCTGGGAGAGTCTGCGCATGCAGCTGGATGGCATCCAGGAGCTGGATGCCGCCATCGACGTAGCCACTGATGAGCTCGAAGAACTCGAGACGGTTCTCTGCACTGAATTCCTTTTTCTCTTTGGACTGAAATGGAAGGTTCATGATGGTCTCCTTTCTTCCATTACTTGCCGATTTTCTGGATGATCTCGGAAAGCTCCATCTTGCCCTGGCAGGCCAGGCGGAAGCCCTTGTCCCACATGCTGTGGAAGTTGTGCTTCTTTAAGACCTGCTGGATGGTATGGAAATCGTTATGGGATAAGAGTGCGTCGCGGATGTCATTGTCGAAGACAACGTACTCGACGACGGCGACACGGCCCGTGATACCGTCCTTGCAGTTGGGGTTCTGGCAGGCGGCGCGGCGCGCGGTGCTGCCACGCTCCATGAGGTGGACGTCGGGGCGTTCGAGGTACTGAAGTTCCTCGTCGGAGAGGATTTCCCTCTCTTCGTCGGTCAGGTGGTGCTCCTGGGAGCACTCGGGGCAGAGCGTGCCGATGAGGCGCTGGCAGATGATGATGCGAAGCTCGGATAAAAGCGACATCGTGGAAACGTTGAGGTCCATGAGGCGGTTGATCGTCCTGACGCAGTCGCCGGCGTGGATGGTCGAGAACATCTTGAGACCGGTCTGGGAGGCTTTCATGGCGACGTCGGCATCGCCGGCGTCGCGAATCTCGCCGTAGAGGACGATTGACGGGTCGCTTCGAAGGGAGCTTGCAAGGAGTTTCTCTGGCGTAAGGTTCGTGCGCTCGTCGCTTGCATAGCGGACCTGAGTCTGCGTGAAGCGCTCATCACGAATCTCAATCGGGTTCTCGATCGTGTAGACGATGAGCTGATGACCCTCTTTCTGCGCGAGCTTCCAGAGGTAGTCAATCTCAGCGTAGAGTGCGGTCGATTTACCAGTGCCGACCGGGCCGGCATTGAGGAAGAGACCGGAGCCGCCACGGTAGAGAACCTGCTTGATCGTATGCAGGTCCTCGCCCGTGTAGATGGACTCGAGGGTCTTTAATTTCTGACCCTGGGGCAGGAAACGGATGTTGACCTTCTGGCGACTCTCCTCGCCTACGCGGCCGCCGACTGGGACGGTCTCCATGCGGCATTCGATGATGACTTTGTTACGGGTACGCTCGAACGAGCCGTGCTGCGGCATGAGGTTGTTCGTAGCGTCGGCATTATTGCCGGTATCGAATCCTTTGAGGATACTGACGACGGCCGTGCTCTCACTCGGCAGGAAGGAGAACTTGTCCGTGTAGTCGATGACGGAGCCGTTGATGCGCAGCTGGATGTAGATGCCGTCGGAATACGGCAGGACATGCAGGTCGCTTGCGCCCATATCGATGCAGAAGTTCAGGAGGTCGTCGACTTTGCGGCGGAGCGGTGCCGTATTGTCGACATTGCTCTGCTCCTTCTGGATGCGCTCGACACGCGTGCTCGTGCGGTTGAGGCTGGCATCTGCGTAGTAGACGCTGAGTGCCTGCTTGATGTTCTCACTGCTCGTCACCTTGACGTGGAAGTCACGCTTCAAGGTGCGCTGGAGCTGGTCGTAATCCTGGAAGGTGTTGACGTTGTCCGTGACGATGTCAAGGCCGCTCTTCGTGAGTTTTATCGGGATGATGTGGTACTGGAGGGCGACGTCGCCAGGGACGAGCGAAAGGATGTCTTTTGGAATTTTGAGCCCGACGAGGCTCTTCTCGAACCACATTTTGGCGCGGCTCTCGTCCCCGAAGGGGCCGATGTCCCCGAAGAGCATCTGCTCTTCAAAGGACGTCGGCTTGTAGAGGATCTCATCCTCTACAGGTTCTGGTCTGGGTCTTGGTACGGGTCTTGGTGCTGGATCTGGTGCTGCGTTCTGTACGGGGATTTGTGCTGTGTCTGGTGCTGTCGGTGCTAGGGCTGGTTCGTTTGTGGGTTCTGTTTCCTGGGGCTCGTCTTCATCGGCCTCGAGGGTATCGGGGATATTCTCGATGAGCGTCGAGAAGATGAGTGGCGAGACTTTCTCGATGTGCACGAGCTGGTGGAGCATCCCTGAGAGGAGGTCCTTCTTTTGGAGGTACGACTCGTCATCCGTCACGAGGTTCAAGATGCCGTCCTCTTTGCGCTGAATCGGGAGAAGATGGCCTTCCGAGATGAGGTCTGGGATGCGTTTGACGAGGAACTTGAAGTCCTCGAGGGCAAGATCATTTGCCATCTCTTGCCGCCTCCTTTGCCTTATTCCCTGCCGCTGTCTTGCGGAGGATTTCCTCTGGGTTCATGCCATCCGTCACGATGTACGGCGTAATCATGATGAAGACTTCATCATACTTCGTGCTCTTCTGGTGATACCTGAAGAGCTGACCAAGGATTGGGAGATTCATGAGGCCCGGGATGCCACTGAGGTTATCAAGCTGTTGCTCGCTCATCAGGCCGCCGATGACGAAGCTCTGGCCACTCTTGACGTGAGCGCTCGTCGTGACGTCGCGCGTCGCAATCTGCGGGGCACGGCCGGTGCCACTCTGGTTCGTGATGTAGCCCGTGATATTGCTGACTTCGGCAGAGAGCTTGAGACTGATGTCGCCCGTCTCTTCGTTGATGATTGGTGTCATCGTGAGGCTCGTGCCGACGTTCTCATACGTGACCGTGATATCCGTAGAAGTCGTGGTATTGGTCGACGTGAAGACCGGAACGCGGTCGCCGAAGAGAACTTTGGCTTCCTGCCCATTCTGGGCAAGGGTCATCGGGCGCGAGATGACGCGGCCTTTGTCGAGCTCGCGGCTTGCCGTAGCAGAGGCACTGAACGTCAGTTTCTGCGGCCACGGGCCTTTGAGGTCATCATCAGCGGCATGGCTGTAGAGCGGGAGCTGGTAGCTCATGCCAAGATCGAGGCTCTTGCCGTGGCTGACTTCGATGAGCTGGGCAACGAGCAGGCACTGCGCAACCGGATGATCGATTTCTTTCATGTGGCGCACGGCCTGCTGAATCTCATACGGAGAACCCGTGACGGTGATTGTGCCGGTCTCATCGTTGGCGTAGATGTTGGAGGCATCGATACCTAGCGCTGTGAGCTCTTCCTTGGCTTTTGCCTTGTTGATGTAGTTGACCTTGATCACCTTGCTCTGCTTCATGAGCTTGTCGGTCGAGATGATGAGGTTATTATCGTCGTTCATCCAGTTGAAGTTATACGCGGCCGACAGGTAATCAAGGACCTGATTGCAGGTGACGCCGTGCAGGGAGACGTAGACATCGCCCTTGATGTCGCCGTTGATGACGACGCCTTTATGGGCAATCTTGGCGACCGTGTAGAGGGACTGCGCCAAGGGCGTTCCGCGCCAGTCGAAGTTGTACTTGCCTTCGGCGACGGAACGGTTGGAACTTGCGGGGATGCTTGGAAGCCCGCTCTCGTTATACGTGACAGCTGGGACGCTCGGCGTCGGCACAGGTGCCGTCGTGAACGTGCCAGAGGTCGTCGGCGTCGGGGCGCTTGCCGTGGATGCTGATGCCGTCGTGTCTGCCGTCTTGGTATCCGTTACGGTCTTCGTGTCGGTCTTCGTGTCAGTTGCAGCTTTGGCTGCCTGCAGGTCGGCATCGTCTTTGGTGTCAACCTGCGTCTTTGGCTGCGACAGGAAGCGCGAGTAGTCACCGTGCGAACGCGTTGTGCCGTATGCATCGAGGATGGACTGGATGCGCTGCGTGAAGGAGAGCGGCGACTCAGTTTCAGCTGCCTGCTCGGCGGTTTCTTTTACCTGCTTCTCGTAGACTGTGGCGCTCGGCGCCCCCGTCTCCATCCGCTGCTGGGCCTGGTATTCGTCGTAGAGGGAGGTCTGGGCGTGGACGACCGGGGTCTGGAACCCGATGCCCCAGCCGACCGTCAGGCTGAAAATTCCAAGAAGGACTTTCTTGCGTAAGGTTTTGTTGCTCATGCTCATAAGGCTATACTCCTTTTAATTACCATATTTCAGAGAAGAGCCGTCATCAAAGGTGATGCCGTCTCCCCCGATGTACGCGATGCGTCCATCTTGATACGTCTCGCCTTCGGAGACAACGGAGCCATCGCTCATGATGGCCATGTTCTCGCCGTCCTCACCCGTGACGACACCCTGCACGCTTGCCTGCTGCGAAGGTTTCGGAGCCTGCGCGTTCGGCGCATTTGGTGGGAGCGGCATCGGGCTTGCCGATGGATTGCTCGGAGCCTGCGCCTGCGGAATGACCGGAAGATTTGGGAGTGGCGTGCTACGGATGGCTGGGATGGACGAGGAAGAAGATGGCGTGATGTGCTGGCTCTGCTGCATCGCAGGAATCTGCGGGAGCGGACCGTTTGCAGGAATCGTGCCACCGTCTTTCTTCACGGCCTGGACGTCAACGAACGGGTTAGCATACGCTGTAAGATTGAGTGGCGGGAGCGTCTTCTTGGTGCTCTGCGTGGCCGTCTGCTGCGGGTTTGGCTTGGCATCTGGACGGTCGTCCATGTGGGTATAGAGGAAGAGTCCGCCGAGGAACCCGATGCCGACGAGGTTGACGACGATGAGTTTCTTGGCACGGCTGGACTTCTCCGTGGATGCCCCTATGCCTTTCTTGCTCTTCTTGGGCTTTGGTGCGTCTTCGTAGAAGGTAGGCACTTCTTCTTTTGGTTTGCGGTGCGGAAGCTTGACATGCTTCGCGGCATCCGTAAGGTTTTGGATGAGTCGATTCATATCTTCACTTCCTTACTTGACGTAGATCTTGTAGCGGAGCGTCGTCTCGATGCTGCCGTTCTTGGATTCCATTTTCATGTTCATGATGTTGATGAGGGCGTCTTTGCTGTGGAAGTTCCCAAGGAGAGCCATCGTATCGGGATACGAGCCGTGGAAAGTCATCTCGAAGTTGCCGTGTGGCTCTTTCTTGGTGGCCTGGACCATGCGGAAGTTGTCCATCGTGAGGTTGTGGGCCTGCATGGCGGTCAAAAGGTCGCTCTGGACGCTCTGCATGTCGCTCTTGGCGACCGGACGGTACGGCTGGTTATTAAGGAAGTTCGCCTTGTCCTGCCAGGACTGGATTTCGCTCTGCATGGAGGCGATCTTCTGCTTGGTTTCCTGCGCCTGCTGGTAGGTCATGTACGTCTTGCCGGTGAGGGAGACGCAGGCGATGCCAAGTGCTGCCGTCAAGACGAGGTAGCTCATGACCGAGGTGCGGACGCTCTGGTTCTTTAAGATGGAAAGTACGTTCAAGGCTTCATCGCTCCTTTCGCAATCTTGAGCTCGGCAGTCTTCAGATTGTTCTCCGCCGTGATGTTGTTGATCACCGGCGCATCGAAGATTGGCTCGCTCGAGAGCTGGCCTCTAAAGGTCTCAAACGTCAACTCGTTGTTCGAGACGACGCGGACACTGGCGTAGCGGGTGTCCCCTGCCGTCCCCTTCTTGGTTTCGACATTGGCAAGGCCGATTGTGACGCTTGCAAAGCCGAGGCCGTCGGGGCGGTTGCGGACGAGGGCTTCGTAGGCAGCCGGGACGTTCTGATCTTCGGCGAGGGCTGCACGGACGACGCCAATCTCGGCATCGACGGCTGGGCCTTCTTTCTGGACGGTCGCGTAGTCGCTCTGGAGGCTCTGCGGGATGTCCGTCGAGAGAAAGAAGATGGCCGCCGCTTCAATGGCCATGACTCCTAGGAACGTCGCGATGAGGCCTTTGCTCGTCTTCTGGAGCATGCCGCGCCACTGCTGATTCCGGGAACTCGTGCGAACCTCTTCTGGCAGAAGGTTTGCCGTGCGGAGCTGCACAATCTGTGGAACCTTGTCGTAGAGCGGATTGTTGAGGGAATCGCGTGCGTCGTATTCCTGGAAGAGTGTGCCGAGAAGCGGCATCCAGCGGGTCTGTTCGTCTGGCATGAGGTTGCCAGGTTCGACGTACTCCGGGAAGCCCGGCATGTCTTTCGGGAGGCGCATCCTGATCGCCTCAATCTCAAGGACGCTCGGACGGTTCGTGAGGACGGTATAATGGACATCGTCGCCCGGACGGAAATTCGAGAACTTCTGGCTCTCGGTGATGAGGTTCGCACTGTATACCTCGCTGACGATGCTGTCGACGTGCTCCTTGGCCATCTCGAGCTTGTGCTCACTGATGCGGTCGCAGTCGAGGCGGAAGATGCCGTCGGACGGCGAATACGTCACGATGCAGGCCGATTCTTTGAAGACCTCGACGAGTGGCGTATCCATCTCCCAGTGGCCGGCAGCGCGGTAGAAGGCAAAGGATGCCGGCTCTACGGATGAGAGTGTGATCTTTTCCTGCTTGGCCGCCTCGATGATGTCATCGAGGGTGTTCTTCTCGAGCGTGTAGACGCTGCGGCGGAGCGGTGCCGGCGACACGGTATGGACAGGGATGACGTAGTAGTAATTGTCCAAGGAGTCGCTGAGGTCTTCTTCGACGGCGATGCGTAAACTGTCATCTGAGATGTACTCGTAGCAGTTGATCGTGTTGAAGAGGACGTCTGGAAGGACGATGTAGATTTCCTGTGCGTTCACAGGAAGATGGGCGCGCAGGTCGCGGAACATACGGACGAGCGTGAAGACGCCCTCTGTCCCGCCTTGGCTGAACGCCTCATAGTAAGATGGGAGCTCGACGGTCTCGATGACTTCAAAGGTATTGTCCTTGCGGATTCTGCCTTGCATCACGAGGGTGAGGTCGGGCTGAATGTACAGACTAATCAATGATGACCACTCCTTTTACCGGATCCACTTGTCGAATTTTGCGGTGCGCAGGGCATCGAGGACCATGCCACTCGCTCCCGACAGGCGGAAGTTCGTGTCGCCCACTCTGCGGTACATGCGAATCCAAGACCACTCGACGGACGAATCGATGTACGTCGTCTTCGAGAGGTCGATGTGGATGCGGCGGCACCCCTGGCCGAGCGCATCCTGGATCTCTTTGGTGACTTCGACGTTGCGGACGAGGTCATAGCGACCATCTACGGCAACAGTTGCCGTATCGTCGCTGATAAATACATACTTCATAGTTTCCTTCTCCTCTCTCATGGTTCAGTTGAATCTTCGTTATGGTCAGGCGGCTGTGCTTTCGGGAAGCGAATCATGACCGCCGAAACGTCGTCGTGTTTGGCAATATCGCTGGTGATGGAGTTCTCGTCGCGCTTCCCGAGGAAGAGTTCGGAGAAGCCGTCGCTCGCGAAGATGAGGTCGCGGATACCCGTGAGATCCATCTCGTCTTCCTGGAACTCGACCTCTTCCATTGCCGCAAGCGGGTAGTTCTGGAGCTTAACCTCCTCGACGCGGTTGCTCCCGGCGCGGATGAAATAGAAACTCGGGATGGCAGATGAGCAATACAGGAGGCGTTTCTTCGTGAGGTCGATGTCAAAGAGAATCGCGCAGGCTGGCGTCGGGTCGTTGTCGATCGAGAAGAGGTCGTTATTGACGTCTTCCATGACCTTGCCGAGTGACGGCAGGTAGCCGTGCTGGTAGACCGAGCAAGCTTTTTTGAGGAGCGTCCGGACACTGCCGACCTGCGTGAAGCTCGCGATGCCGTGGCCGGTGCAGTCGAGGAGAAACCCGTAGAAGTGGTTCCGGTTGAGGTCGAGCCAGTAGTCGAAGTTGTCGCCAGAGAGGTCGCTCATCGGTGAGAAGAGCGTCCGGACCTCGATCTCATCGGTATGGATGGGTTTGGGGAGCTGCGCGTACTGCCGGGCAACGGCCATGAGGATGTCATGGCTCTGGGCATCTGAGAGATAATGCTTGTCCATGAAGCTCTGGATCTGCGCTTTCATGATCTCGTGGAGCTCTTTGTCGTCCTGGGCCGTGAAGTAGAAATCGGCTTTCGTGTTCTGCAGGATGCGGTGGACGTTGTAGAGGTAGATGGTCGTGTTGCGCCCGTCCTGCGTGTCCTTGAGGACGGTGGCAAGCGATGCGCCGGTCATGTCGGGAAGCTCGGCATCGACGAGCAGGAGAAAGGGTTTCTCGCGCTCGAAGATCTCGTAGCCTTCCATGCCGCTTGTCGCGCAGATTACCTCGATGCTGTGGTGGCTCACAAAAGATGCAACCCATCCCGCAATCTTCTTCGGTGAGCCTGAAACAATCAGGATGGCGTCTCTCATACAATCACTCCGTTTTTGTTCACGAGGAATTTGGGGATGATATCCCCAAGCTTGGTCGAATACGGCTGGCTCGGGTCATACGGGGTCTTCGCGCAGAGCGTGACGCTCTGCCCTTTCTCGTCGACATAAAGGTAATCGACCGCCGAGAGCATGTAGTAGAAGCCGCGGGAGGCAAGCTGGAATCCGAGGTAGTCGCCCCACTCCATCTCACGGACTTTCTTGTCGTCAAGGATGCGGCGGAGCTTCTTCTGGTACTCCTCGGCGCGGAAGGGCGACGTCGGCGATGAGACCTTGACGGCCACATCGTAGTTCATGACGCGCACCTCGATCGTGATGCGGGCTTTCTGCGGCTTGTAGAGGGAATATCTTGCGGCATTGCAGACGGCCTCGTTGACCGCCATCAGGAAGCGGTAGTTCTCGGCTTCGAAGGCATCCGTAAGGAGTGTCTCGATCTTCTTCTGGGTCTTCTCGTAGTTCTGGTAGCCAGTGAACTCGTAAGTGTGAGTAGAAAATTGCACGGATGTTGTTCCTCCTTAATCGATGAGCAGGATGGGCACGACGCGCGCGAGGATGTTGTCCATCGGGACCGTCCCTTCGTAGCGTCCGTCAAACGACAGTGGATTCGTCCCGATTGGCAGGAAGGAATCCTTCGGCACGGAGTGCGTCCCGTACTGGACGGGGAGTTCGTTCCCCATCGGGTCGGTCGGCTGTGCCTGCCCGATGAACTGGCCGTTGGCGTAGAAGTCGTTCGTGCCTTGGGCGACCTGATAGGTCTCCTGTGGCAGTGCGCCAATCTTCTTGATCAGCCGGTACTCGGGGTTCAAAATCTTCGGGCCATACCCCTGTGCCTTGGCAAACTGGAGCGTGGCATCAATCGGGCGATAGACCACGATGTCGCCGTCGCGGAGCGTCGTGCATGGGATGACGACATACAGCCCGCGCGGGATGCTGGCTGTGAGGTTCGTGTAGAAGATTTTCGGCAGCTCTATGCCGGGGTGGAAAAAGACCAGTCCACCGAGGATGGTCCCCAGAATCACCTTCTGCCACTTCGTCATCTTCATGCTGCTCGTCACTCCTTCGTCGTAGTTTTGAATCCGTAGCCTAGTTTACGTCCTTTTCAGCGGGCGAAACGCTTATGATTTTGCAAGTTTTGGGCGTGCAGACGGAAAAAGCGCACTCCGTTTTGGGTGCGCTTCATGAAATCTTGGGGCTTTGTCTCTCACGATTCTGGGTGGATGATGCCATAGGGGTACATGTATCCGTTCGGCAGGACTTTGCTGGGTTTCCGCTTCGCGATCTGACTGTAGAGGAACACCTCGTACTCGCCGGGGTCTTTCGAGATGAACTTCTTGTAACACCACTTGAACAAGTCGCTGCGGCCTTTTATAAGTGCATCGAGAGACGCATCGGACTTATCTCCTGGATAAACCTTGAATGGCCACATGCACCGAAGTTCTATGGAATTGGGTGGATAAGGATTCTCCCAGACCACCATGTAGTATGGGGCACGTCCGTCTTCCTGGATTGCATCGCCAATTCGAAACGCATTGGCATAGTACGCATGTCCATCATCACGGTCAAGATAGGGCAAGCGGCTCAACGCATAAACATCGCCTTCCCAGCCAACGATTCCATATGTCTTGGAGCTGTAGAGGATTTCCTCTGGGATGATTGTCCTCATTCCCTCACCTTCTTTCTGGAAGATAGTCTACATCCGCTTGGACAAGCGAAATGCGCATGATGTTGCAAGTTTTGACTGAGTAAACAAAAAGCGCACCCTGTTTTTGGGTACGCTTCCTGAAAAGCAGCTGAAATTCTGCCCATTCTGGGCAGGTGCTCAAAAGAAGATGTGCGAGAGAACACTGGCAAAGCAGCCAATGCCGGCAAGCGTCAGGATGCTGACGACGAGGCAGGCAGCGTAACGCTTGCACTCGTCCTTCCAGAGGTTCTTCTTGGATAAATCCGGATACGTATGCAAAGATATGACTCCTTTCATTCAAGGTATGGGTACATGTCCTGCGTGAAGTTGCGCAGGCATCTTGAGACCGTGCCGGCATTCAGGTAGCAGAGCTCGGCAATCTGCTGCTGTGAGATTTCGGGGTTCTCGACCTTGGTCGCGACGACCTTGGCCTTGATTTCCATGTCGCGCTGACGGCAGCACTCGTTGATTGCCGTCAGGAGCTGGCGGTACTTGTCATAGCGGTAGCGGAGCGCGTTCTGCGCGGCCTTGTCGACGACGCGGTACGTCGGGTCGATGGTCTCGTAGAACGAGATGACGCCGGCAAGGATCTCAAGCATGTTGATGATCTTGAGGCGCTGGAAGACGTCGTCTTCCTTGAGCTCGAAAAGGATGAACTGCGCAACCTTCATAAGGATGCGGTGATGCCACTTGTTCAATTGGCTCACGCTCCGCTCTAAGTTGATGGCACAGTTATCGACGCTCTTCTTGTCGCGGTACCGGTAGACGATGAAATTCCTCTCGTTCTTGGGGAGCGTCGATAAGACGGCATCCACCTGGACTTTGAGGAGACGTGTCTTCATCAGCTTGATGGCAAAGCATTTGACGTTGTCGTTGGCGTAAGATAAGTCGTTGAAGGAAGACCAGTCGCTCTGGAGGATACGGCGAAGCTCTGGTGTCTCATGGTAGCGCTGGTTGAGTGCCTGAATGGCAACCGACAGACGTAACTCTGGATGATCTTTATGCAAGTAAGATGACCTCCTTCATGATTTGGTCCTCAGTAGCCCCAGAGGCTCAGAGGATCGGCATATTCATATTCTCCACTCTCACCACGGATGATGTACTCAAGGTGCAGATGCGGGCCTGTGACGTTGCCCGTTGCTCCGACGTACCCGATGACATCGCCGGCTGAGACATAGGCACCAGCCTCGGTCTCAAGGCCGCTCATATGCGCATAGCGCGTATAGGCGTCGATTTCGGGATGGTAGATGAGCACCTGATTGCCATACCCATCGTCAAAATCGCCTGACTGGACGACCTGCCCATCAAACAGGCTGATCACAGGCGACCCTTCAGGATAGCCGAGGTCAACGCCGGCGTGGAACTTCCATGTGCCGTAGATTGGGTGGACGCGCCACCCAAAGGGACTCGTGACGGGGAAGTCTTCTGCAAAGGCAGGAGCAATCTGCAGCGAGCAGATGGAAAGGCTCAGCAAGAATGCAAGAACAATTCGCTTTAGCATGAAGCATGCTTCCTTTCGGATTTCCTTTCGGAATTGGCATAGAGTTCGTCGCCAAGGCCGAAATGCTTGGCTTTCTCGATGACGACGCGTTTCGTGATCTTGAGGCGCTTCGAGATGGCGTCTGCAGACATGCCGCGGTCAATGCAGGCGACGAGGTCTTCTTCTGTGACCTCGGGATGGGTTGGCTGGTAGCCGACGCGCGAGAGTTCCCTCTGGAGTTCTTCGTCGCTTGCATGCTCGGCAATCGTGCGGACCTCGGAGCAGTCATCGCCCCGCGAATCGGAATGCGGGATATGATCCCAGTAGAACGGGCGATACGTGACGACATGGGTCTTGGGGTCGCGGACAGGGATTGGAGTACCGGTACGTGGCATAATGGATTCCTTCTTTCTGGATTCAAGTCATGGCACAAGTATACGCGCATCTCGTTTTAGGAAATGCGCGTCATCTTGCACCTTAAACGGCTCAGTGGAGCATCTCGAGCTGCACTTTCGCGACGGCAATGCGGACGTTCCACTGGAGCGCCGCGAGGTGATCACCAGCAGCTTCGGCCTGTTCCTGCTCGGCTTCGGCGTGCTCCAAGATTCCCTCGATGATGCCCTGGAACCAGTGCTGGGCCTCTTCCTGCGGGTTGTCCGTGGACTTTGGCTTATCAAACGAGATGACCATCTCGTTCTTCTTCGGGACTTCGGTTTTGGCGGGCGCGACGGCACCGTCAAAGCCTTCGGTATCGAGTGGCTCTGGGTCTCCTGGCTTCTGCTGCTCGATTGGTTTCTCCTCCCCTGCGCCGTAGTCGATGGGTTCCTGTCCCTGACGCACCGCATCTTCTTCAGGCTCCTCGTCTGGTTCTTCTGGTTCAGGAACGTCCTGGGGCTCTGGAGCGTCCGGTTCATCTTCTACCGACTCTTCGGGCGCATCCTGCGGGAAGGCCTCGGGTTCTGCTGGTGCTTCTTCCTGCTTCTCAGGATGCAGGAGCGCCGTGATCTCAGCGTTCGTGCCGTTATACGTGCCGGCACGCAGACCGTCGATGTAGGCGTCCTGGTCTTCCGGTGCCATCTGCACGAGGAGCGAAGCGCTCGTCTCAGCAAGGAGCTTCTCATCAAGAGCCTGCTTGGCGCGTTCAGTAAGGCGCAGGAGTGAGAGCTTGCGCTGGAGCGCGGAGCTTGAGATGTTCAAAAAGTTCTTGGCAAAGAATTCCCGGAAGAGGGTGCCCCGGTTCATTGTCCCGCTCTGCTTGATCTGGCGGTAGAGCGTCCTTGCGACCGGCTCCATCGTGCGGATCTCCTCGAGCTGCTCGTCGATGCTGCGCTCACGCTGGCCGGTGTTCATGGCGATGAGGAAAATGGTCATGACCGTGTCGGCAGGAATGACGATATCCTCGCCCTCTTCCTGCGGGATGTGGAGTTCTTTGAACTGCCAGACGAAGCACGGGAGCGTATGGTCGCTCACGGTGCCACGCTCCAAGAGGAGCTTCCAAGCAGCCGTCCGGCGATGGCCAGAGACAATCATGTACGTCCCGTCATCCTGCGGCATGACGACGAGCGGGTCGACGTGATGCGAGACGGCGATGAGTCCTGCAAGCTTCTCGATGTCGCGGACGTGGTAGAAGTTCTTGGGGTTTGCGGCGAGCTGCTCAACAGGGATGCGCTTGAGTTTGCTCTGGTCGGCCATGCCTTCCTGGGTCATCTTGGAGATGAGGCCGCCGAGGGCCTCCTTGCTGTGGTCTTTATACATCATGCATTTCCTTTCTTCGCTTCGTAGTGCTGGAGTTTGGCTAAACCGCAACGTGCGGCATCCGGGTCGGCGATTGGCTCACCGGTAAGGCCGTAGCGGACGCCTTCGGCAAGCGCCTTGGCGTAGCGGACGCCGCAGCACCAGTAACGGAGTGCCTGCTGGAGTGCGGGGCGCTCGATGTGGTGGATCTTGCACCACGGCAGGAGCTCTTCCTCGATGCCCCGATGCAGAGCTTTCTTCGGTGCTGGCTTCTTCGGGAAGAGCGTCGGGTAGTCTTCCTGGAGTTCCTGGATGATCGCGATGGCCTCCTTCTGCGTGACGCGGTCGGTCTTCTTGCCTCTCACCCATTCCTGCTGGAAGGAGCCGATGGCTAAAGCGCGAAGGCGGATACGGCCATAGTTCTTGGCAACGGGGTCTTCCGTCGCATGGCCAGTGAGGTCATAACGAAGACCAGTCTCTAGGGCACGGAAGTAATCGACGCCGTCGCACCAGGTGGAAAGCGCCGCCGAGAGGAGTTCCTCGGAGATGGGGAATCCCAAGGACGTCTCATAGCGCCACTCGTCAAGGTCGCGGAAGATGCCGGTTCTCAAGGCGCGGCGTCCCTCTTTCGGGAAGGTCTGCGGAAAGTCTTCTTGGAGTCTCTTGAGGATGACCTTGATCTCCTCTTCGTGCTCCTTGCAGAATTCCTTCGTCATCCTCGGATAGAGGAAATGCGCCCGTTCCTGTTTCTTCTCGTCTTTCCGTCTCTGCAGGCGGCGCTCGAAGCGGGCCTGCTTCCTCGATTTCTGTTCCATGTCAGAGTACCTTCTTTCCAGTGTATTGTGCTTCGATGACCTCGATGAGCTTCGCTAAGAAGCTCTTGATATCGCGGGCATAGCCAGAGTGCGGCGATACCTCGAAGATGCTTCGATGCGTGTTGACCACAGTATCGAGCCAGCGCTGGGTATTCGCGCCACCTCGGATGCTCGGGAACATGTAGTAGCGCTCTTTGAGCTCACGGTAGATGTCCGAGCAGAATGAGGTGTACTGGTTGACGACAACGCCACGGATCTCCTGCCCCATCTGGAGTTTGTCGAGCTCTTTCTGGAGTTCCCCGATGCCGTCTACGCTGAATCGGTTCGGCAGCGTGACGGCGATGAGGTCGTCGATGACGGCAAGCGTGTTGAAGACGGTCGCGTTGATGTCCGGCGGGTTGTCGATGATGCAGAACATGTACTCGTCTTCGACATCCTGGAGCGCGAGCTTCAAGATGTTGTCCTGCCGCCTGCCGGTGTCGCGGAGCACGGCAAGGTTGGCCGCGACGAGCGACGGGTCGGCGGGGATGACGTCGATGCCCTCGTAACGCGTCTTCTGGATGGCCTCGCGGATGGGCACGTCATCCAAGAGGACATGCGTGAGGGATGGATGCGTCGAATCGGTCTTGGCCTCAAGCCAGGACGAGGCATTGCCCTGCTTGTCGGAGTCAAGGAAGAGAATGCGGTGCTTGGAGCCAGACAGCATGTTAGAAAGGCCGACCGCCGTGTGGAGAGAAAGCGTCGTCTTGCCGACGCCCCCTTTCCAGTTCAGAAAACCAATGGTGCGCATAGTGAACCTCCTGATAGAAAAAACAAAGAAAATATGCTAGAATATGTACATAATTGACAAATAGAACGAGATACGCCGTATCATTGCGTTTATGTACGTCAAGAATATACGTGAAAGGAGTCACTGAGATGAAGAACAATTTTGAGGAATCCCCCGATTACCAAGAATACAACCGCTTTCTTGCCAAACAGCTCGTGAAGATCCGCAAAGAGATTGGCTGGAGCCAGAAAGACGTCGCCGAAGCGATGGGCATCAATCTGCGGACGGAGCAGAACTTTGAATACTGCAGGCGCCGCCTATCGGCAGGTGTTCTCGGTACATTCCTCAAGGCCGCGGATGTCTCAGCCGATTACTTCTTCGGCTGGACGAACGATATCCACAGTCACTGGGACCCGCAGCGAAGAGAAGAAGTCGAGGCGATAAGGAAAGACCTCGATACGGTAAAAGTCCAGGTCGAGGAGTATCCCAAATCCATCGTCAAGATGCAGCGGGAACTCCAGAAGGCCAACAAGACCTTGGCCGATATCCAGAACGCTTACCAGAAAATCGAGGAACGTTATCAGGACCTCAAGAAGTCTTGACTCCCC
>ERZ773202.1050-NODE-1050-length-19924-cov-26.529569_pt1 | contig 19924 bp, 16 predicted proteins | sample MGYA00580998_ERZ773202 | MGnify/ENA primary metagenome ERZ773202 (study PRJEB29015, sample SAMEA2737803) | human gut metagenome | biome: human gut; feature: human-associated habitat; material: faeces | place: China | collected 2012 ...
GCAGCCTGCGGGCTGCCCGGCATTGCACTTTTGAGGGAGTGTTTTAAATGATTTTGCGCTGCGCTTTATGTCACAATTTGTACGCATTTCCAGCAAATGAGGGCGGATGTAAAAAATCTATACACCGGGCAAAGTTTGTTTGTTGTTCCGGTTCACTTTGCGGGGTATACTGTTGCCATAGAGAACAGCACGATGAAGGCTGTGAAAAGATATTTTTGAAGCAGGGAGGCTTTTTTATGTACTATTCCAGTGGCAATTATGAAGCTTTTGCACACCCCAAAAAGCCGGAGGGCGTGGATCATAAATCCGCTTATATCATCGGCTCCGGTCTGGCTGCGCTGACCGCTGCCTGCTATCTGGTGCGCGACGGTCAGATGAAGGGCGAGCACGTCCATGTGTTTGAAAAGAACGCACTGGCCGGCGGCGCCTGCGATGGCTACAAGTACGATATCGGCTATGTGATGCGCGGCGGCCGCGAGATGGACAACCACTTCGAAGTTATGTGGGATATGCTGCACTCCATCCCGTCTCTGGAGACCGAGGGTGCCAGCGTGCTGGACGAGTATTACTGGCTGAACAAGGAGGACCCCAACTTCTCCTTGTGCCGCGCCACCGTCAACCGCGGCGAGGATGCTCACACCGATGGCAAATTCGGCCTGTCCGATAAGGGTGCCATGGAGATCATGAAGCTGTTCTTTACCCCGGACGAGCAGCTGCAGGATAAAAAGATCACCGATTTCTTCGATGACGAGGTGCTCAACTCCAACTTCTGGATGTACTGGCGCACCATGTTCGCCTTCGAGAACTGGCACAGCGCTCTGGAGATGAAGCTGTACCTCAAGCGCTATATCCACCACATCGGCGGTCTGCCGGACTTTACCGCCCTGCGCTTTACCCGCTATAATCAGTACGAATCCATTATCCTGCCCATGGTGCGCTATCTGGAAAGCTTCGGCGTGCAGTTCCACTACAATACCAAGGTCACCGATGTGAAGTTCGACATCCAGAAGGGCCGCAAGCTGGCAAGCTCTGTTACCGTGGAGCACGAGGGCGAGACCACCAACATCGACCTGACCGAGAACGATCTGCTGTTCATCACCAACGGCGGCTGCGTGGAAAGCTGCACCGTGGGTGCACAGGATAAGGCTACCGGCTTCGACCCCACCATCCAGCCCGGCAACGGCTGGGATCTGTGGAAGAAGATCGCCGCACAGGACCCCTCCTTCGGTCACCCGGAAAAGTTCTGCTCCGAGCCGGAACTGAGCAACTGGGAGAGCGCCACCATCACCACGCTGGACGACAAAATCCCTCAGTATATCCGCAAGATCTGCAAGCGCGACCCCTTCAGCGGCCATACCGTCACCGGCGGCATCGTCACCGTCAAGGACTCCAGCTGGCTGCTCAGCTGGACGCTGAACCGTCAGCAGCAGTTCAAGGACCAGCCCAAGAACCAGCTGTGCGTCTGGGTGTACGGCCTGTTCAGCGATAAGCCCGGCGATTACGTCAAGAAGCCCATGCGTGACTGCACCGGCCGCGAGATCTGCATGGAGTGGCTGTACCACATCGGTGTGCCCGAGGATCAGATCGCGGAGCTGGCAGAGCACAGCGCCAACACCGTGCCGGTGATGATGCCCTATATCGACGCCTTCTTCATGCCCCGCGCCATGGGCGACCGCCCCGATGTTGTGCCCGAGGGTGCTGTGAACTTCGCCTTCCTTGGCCAGTTTGCCGAGACCGCCCGCGACACCATCTTCACCACCGAGTACTCCATGCGCACCGGTATGGAGGCTGTGTACACCCTGCTGAACATTGACCGCGGCGTGCCCGAGGTCTGGGGCAGCACCTACGATGTGCGCGCTCTGATCGATGCCACCGTGAAGCTGCGCGACGGCAAGAAGATCACCGACATGGATCTGCCGCTGATCCCGCGTCTGGCTCTGAAGGAAGCTTTGAAGAAGATCGAGGGCACCGACCTTGAGAAGTTCCTCAAGGAGTATAACGCTATCTGATATTTCCCTCTCCTCCGATAGACCCGGCAACGGGTCAACACCCCCCCCTTTTGAAAAAGACCTCTCCGCTGCTCTGCGACAGGGCACGGGGAGGTCTTTTTTGTGTAAAAATGGTACAATATGCGTCAAAATAAAGCGGAACGTGAAAATAATTTGTACCAAAAGAATGATTTTGGCTTGTCTGCGGCGGCGTTCTGTGCTATGCTAGAGCTATTGAAAGGGCAGGAGGGAAGAGCCTGCCCAAATGCGATACGCCAAAAATAAAAGGAGGTCGTTTTCCTGTGAAACAGCTTATTTCCCGTCGCAGCTTTTTAAAGGCTGCTGGTGTGACCGCTGCCGCTGCATCCATGGCCATCGGTGCGCCTGCCGCATCGGCCTGCTGGTTTGGTGACAAGTCTGACGTCACCATCCTGTACACCAACGATGTCCATACCTACATCGACAAGCAGAGCCCCAAGCTGACCTACGCTGCCATTGCCGACCTGAAGCAGAGCTATCAGAACGCCGGCAAGGATGTGCTGCTGGTGGATGCAGGCGACCATGTGCAGGGCACCGCCTACGGCTCCATGGACGAGGGTGCCTCCATCATCAAGCTGATGAACGCTGCCGGTTACGATGTCGCCACCCCCGGCAACCACGAGTTTGACTACGGCATGGACCGTGCCAAGGCCATCATGAAGGAAGCCGACTTCCCGTACCTGTCCTGCAACTGGGTAGACCTGCGCACTACGCTGCGTGTGCTGCCCTCCGTCAAGGTGTTCGTGCGCGGCGGCAGACGCATCGCCTTTGTGGGCGTGACCACCCCCGAGACCTTTACCAAGTCCACCCCGGCCTACTTTATGGATAAGGCACAGCGCAAGTACATCTACGATATTCAGGGCGGCGAGGACGGCAAAAAGCTCTATGACGCCGTGCAGAAGGCCATTGATAAGGCAAAGCTTCTGGCAGACGTGGTCATCGGTCTGGGTCATCTGGGCGTAGACCCCTCTTCCTCTCCGTGGACCAGTGAGGAAGTCATTGCCCACACCAGCGGCTTTGACGCCTTTATCGACGGCCACTCCCATACCGTAATGGAGAACAAGCAGGTGCAGGATGCTTCCGGCAAGGCTGTCACCCTGACCCAGACCGGCTCTTACTTTGCAAACGTTGGCGAGATGACCATCGCTGCGGACGGCACCATTACCACCAAGCTCATCCCCACCCACGAGGGCATGGACGCAGGCATCGCCGCCATGCAGACTGGCTGGGTGAACACCGTGGACGATATGCTGGGCGAGAAGATCGCTGTGGGCGACAGCGATTTCTACGTCTCTGACCCCGCCACCGGCAAGCGCCGCATCCGCTCTGCCGAGACAAACCTCGGCGACTTTGTGGCTGACGGCATCTACACCTACTTCAACGAGGTGGAAAAGCTGCACTGTGATGTGGCCATCATGAACGGCGGCGGCATCCGCGCCGATGTGCCCGCAGGCGACTGGACCTTCAAGACCTGTAAGCAGGTCAGCCCCTTTGGCAACGTGGCCTGCCTGATGTCGGTCACCGGCAAGCAGATCCAGGACGCATTGGAGTTTGCAGCCCGCTTTGCAGGCGAGGACGGCAAGGAGAACGGCGGCTTCCTGCAGGTGGCCGGTGCTACCTACGAGATCCACACCGATATCCCCAACACTGTGCAGACCGACGAGAAGAACGTCTGGATCGGCAGCGCCACCGGCACCCCGCGCGTGCAGAACGTGAAGATCTACGATAAGGCCTCCGGCAGCTATCTGCCGCTGGATCTAGGCGCTACTTACGCACTGGCCGGCATGAACTACACCCTGCGTAATCTGGGCGATGGCTTTGCCATGTTTGACGGCGCAGAGCTGATCAAGGACTATGTGTCCGAGGATTATCTGGTGATGTCTACCTACGCTATGATTTTTGACGGCGCAGATGCTGCGGGTCTGCCGCACCTGTCCAGCGCCAACAGCCCGCTGGCCGCATACCCTGGCTACCTGCTCAACTACGAGCAGCCCTACGGCGCAGGCCGCATCACCATTCTGTAAATTTATATTTCCCGTGAAAAGGCGAACCCGGAAAGTCCTGCGGACTTTCCGGGTTCGCTCTATCTATAATAGTTTTTCCGCGCGGAATCATACAAACAGAAAAGCCACCTGAGCTTCCTCAGATGGCTTTAGTCTGGTTGGGGATGAGAGAATCGAACTCCCACAAGTAGAGTCAGAGTCTACCGCACTACCACTATGCAAATCCCCAATATTCTGTTGTGTTTTGCGGGGTGAGCCGCTCAACGTGTGCTATTATACGGGAAAAGCCCGGAGTTGTCAAGCATATTTTTGAAAAAAGTTGTACTTTTTTGGAAAATGCCGCAGCAGCGCCGGATAATCTATGCCGGAGCGCTGCCACGCTTCGGCAGGTTCTGCGCACCGCACCGCCTATACTGGAAGGTACAAAACCTTACAAAGCACCAGAAGGAGGATGCCTATGCCGGAACGAACCACACAGAATGCCCAGACCCTGCTTTCGCCCCGCGTCCCGCGGGATACCGAGCACGAGCGCTACCATCCGGAACTGGAGGAGGAACTGAAGGAATGCCTGTTCTGTTTGAAGCGTAACGAGATGATGTTTGATATGGAGGTGGATACGGACCTGATCGAGCAGCGCATCTACGAGCGGCAGGCACTACTGTGCCGTTACCGGTACTTACTGGCGCGTGCCCGGGAGTTGGGGCTGCACACGGTGCTTACCCGCTACCAGCCCATGGGCGGGTGAAAAGGCTTAGCGAAAAAATCTTGACAAAAGCCGCGCTGCGTGATATCCTATTACAAGATAAAAGCGTACCGGAACTATGTCCGGCGCGATAAATTTTTGAGAGTTAGAGAGGTTTCTATCATGGAGCGTATTAAGACTATTGCTACTCGTGACCTGACCAAGAGCGTTAAGACCGGTGGCTGCGGCGAGTGCCAGACTTCCTGCCAGTCCGCTTGCAAGACCTCCTGCGGCGTGGCTAACCAGCAGTGCGAGAACAGCAACAAGTAATTTTTGCAAACCTTATGCCGCCTTTGCCGGGCGGCATTTTTTTGTGTAATCTGAAATGGAGTGTAAAATGGTACATCAGTATCAATTGAACGGTTATAACATCGTGCTGGACACCTGCAGCGGCTCGGTGCACGTTGTGGACGAGGTGGCCTACGATGTCATCGCCATGTACCCGGAGCATACCGCAGACGAGATCGTTGCTGCCATGCTGGCAAAGTACGGCAGCCGCCCGGACGTGACCGAGGAGGATCTGCGCCAGTGCATCGACGACGTGACCAGCCTGAAGGAAAACGGCAAGCTGTGGAGCCCGGATGTCTATAAGGACATGGCTTTTGACTTCAAGAACCGCAACACCGTGGTAAAGGCGCTGTGCCTGCACGTTGCCCATAGCTGCAACCTGAGCTGCTCTTACTGCTTTGCCTCGCAGGGGCGTTACCACGGCGACCGCGCCCTGATGAGCTTTGAGGTGGGCAAGCGCGCCATGGACTTCCTCATCGAGAACAGCGGCACCCGCCGCAATCTGGAAGTGGACTTCTTTGGCGGCGAGCCGCTGATGAACTTTGATATGGTCAAAAAGCTGGTGGCCTACTGCCGCGAGCAGGAGAAGATCCATAACAAGAACTTCCGCTTTACCATGACCACCAACGGTGTGCTCATTGATGACGACGTTATCGACTTCTGCAATAAGGAGTGCCACAATGTGGTGCTGAGTCTGGACGGCCGCAAGGAGGTCAACGACCGTTTCCGCGTGGACTGCGCAGGCAACGGCAGCTACGACCGCATCGTGCCCAAGTTCCAGGAGTTCGTCAAGAAGCGCGGCGACAAGAACTACTATATGCGCGGCACCTATACCCACTATAACACCGACTTTACCAACGATATCTTCCACATGGCAGACCTCGGCTTTACTGAGCTGAGCATGGAGCCGGTGGTCTGCGACCCCAGCGACCCCAGCGCCCTGACCGAGGCCGATCTGCCCATCCTGAAGGAGCAGTACGAGATCCTTGCCAAGGAGATGATCAAGCGCGACCGCGAGGGCAGAGGCTTTACCTTCTACCACTACATGATCGACCTGACCGGCGGCCCCTGCATCTATAAGCGCATCTCCGGCTGCGGCTCCGGCACCGAGTACATGGCTGTTACCCCTTGGGGCGATCTGTACCCCTGCCACCAGTTCGTGGGTGACCCCAAGTACCTGCTGGGCGATATCTGGAAGGGCGTTACCAACACCGCTGTGCGGGATGAGTTCAAGCACTGCAACGCCTACGCCCGCAAGGAGTGTCAGGACTGCTGGGCAAAGCTGTACTGCTCCGGCGGCTGCGCTGCCAACTCCTACCACGCCACCGGCAGCATTACCGGCGTGTATGAGTACGGCTGCGAGCTGTTCAAAAAGCGCATGGAGTGCGCCATCATGATCAAGGTAGCCGAGAATCAGGAACTGGCAGCCAAGGGCATCGAGGTGCCCATTGAGCTGAGCTCTACCTGCAACGCCTGCGCTGACGGCGAAGCCTGCGAATGAGCATGACCACCCCCATCGTGGATTTTGTGCGCAGCTATGCACAGTCCGGCACCGCCCGGCTGCATATGCCCGGCCACAAGGGGCAGAGCCTTTTAGGCTTTGAGCCGCTGGATATCACCGAGATCTGCGGTGCGGACGAGCTTTACGCGCCGGAGGGCATTATTGCCGAAAGCGAAGCCAACGCCACCCGGCTGTTTGGCACGGCGCACAGCTATTACAGCACTGAGGGCTCATCTCAGTGCATCCGTGCCATGCTGTTTCTGGCGCTGCAAGGCGCACCGCAAAGCGGTAAGCGCCCGGTGCTGCTGGCCGCCCGCAATGCCCACAAGGCGCTGCTGTACGCGGCGGCGCTGCTGGATTTTGATATCCGCTGGCTCTGGCCGTCTGCGCAGGCAGAGGGTGCACTGTGCAGCTGCCCCGTCACAGCCGAAGCGCTGACAGGGGCTTTGCACGCGCTGGCACAGCAGGGGATAAGCCCCTTTGGCGTATACGTCACCAGCCCGGATTATCTGGGCGGGGTGCAGGATATCCCGGCGCTGGCGGCGGTCTGCCGGGCGCAGGGCGTGCCTTTGCTGGTGGATAACGCCCACGGCGCCTATCTGCGCTTTCTGCCGCAAAACTGCCACCCCATCGCACAGGGCGCGGCCATGTGCTGCGACTCTGCCCACAAGACCCTGCCGGTGGTCACCGGCGGTGCGTATCTGCATCTGGCGCACGATGCCCCTGTGCAGGACGAAGCGGCTGTGCGGGGCGCGCTGGCGCTGTTCGGCTCTACCAGCCCCTCTTACCTCATTTTGCAGTCGCTGGATGCCTGCAACGCGGTGCTGGCAGGGGACTATCCCCGGCGGCTGGTGCAGTGCTGCGTGGCGCTGGAAGGTCTGCGCCGCAGCCTGAATAAGGCCGCAGCGGCGCGGCAGTGCCCGGTGCCGCTGGCAGTTGCCGGGGCACAGCAGGAGCCGATGAAGCTCACGCTGGATGCCGCTGCCCTTGGCTGCACCGGCACAGCGCTGGCAGATGCTTTGCGCCGCGCACAGATGGAGTGCGAGTACGCCGACCCCCGTTATGTGGTGCTGATGTTCACCCCGGAAAACCCGCCGCAGGACTACACGCGCCTGCAAGCTACGCTGGAACAGCTTTTGGCTGCTGTGCCTGCCGGGCTGCCCCGCCCCGAGAACCGGGCAGGAGAGTTTGCCGCCTTGCAGCAGCAGGCGGTGCAGCGCTGTACCATCCGGCAGGCGGTGCTGGGCGCACAGGTACGCATCCCGGTGCACAAGGCACTGGGGCGGGTGTGCGCTATGCCCACGGTGTCCTGCCCGCCCGCCATCCCTGTGGCGGTCAGCGGCGAGGAGATCACCCCGGCGGCCATCGTCCTGATGCAGCGCTATGGCATCGAGGAACTCTCGGTGCTGCGATAAAGATTTTACAAGAAGAGAACCCGGAAGGTCTGTGGACCTTCCGGGTTCTCTATATTTATTCTTAAATATCCGTCCGGGGTGTGGCGCACATCTCCCAGAAGTGCAGCTCGTGCTCCGAGCAGGCGCGGAAGATCGCGCGGCAGCGGGCGGCACGTTCCGGCGAAAGGCCGGTGCAGGCCACTTCGGCGCGCTCTGCCCATGCACGGCAGGCGGCATCATAGCCGGGACCGGCGTAGTCCAGCACCAGCGCGCCGTAGTAGGTGTCCTTTACGGCGGGGGAGCGCTGCAAAAGCTTCTGGAACAGCCAGCCGTAACTCAGCATACAGGGCAGGCAGGCCATCAGGCACTCGGCCTCGCCCTCGCCGGTACGGGCGGCGTCGATCATGCAGTCCAGATAGGCGCGGCTTTCCGGGCGCAGGGGCAGGGACTGGATATCAGCTTCCCGCAGACCGTACTGCTCCAGATACCGCAGCCGGGTCAGGTCCTCGTTCTCCTGCACGAAGGACAGCAGGGAATAGTAGGTGCGCATAGCCGCCATGGTGGTGGCCTTGGTCATGCCCCAAGCAAAGATCTTAGCGTACTCCCGCAGATACAGGCTGTCCTCCACAAGGTAGCTTTTAAAGCAGTCCTCGCTCAGGATGCCGTTTTCCATCTTTTGCAAAAACTCGGTCTGCAAACACTGCTCCCACACAGGCAGGTCGGACTGCACCAGCGCCGAAACAAAGGGCAGGTCAGTCACGGACAAAATCTCCCTTCAGGTTGAAGGTATGATCCATGGGCCCGGAGCCGTGCCCTAAGTCCAGCATGGCAGACAGACAGCCGGAAATGTAGGCCTTGGCGCGCTCTACGGCGGTGTCAAGGGCATACCCCTTGGCCAGATTGGAAGCAATGGCGCTGGACAGGGTGCAGCCGGTGCCGTGGGTGTTGGGGTTTGCAATGCGCTTGCCCTTGAACCACTTGCCGGTGCCGCCCTGCCACAGCAGGTCGTCGGCATCGTTGATCTGGTGACCGCCCTTGCACAGCACGGCGCAGCCGTAGCGCTCGCTGATGGTGCGGGCAGCGGCCTCCATGTCGGCAGCGTTTGCAATGCTCATGCCGGACAGGATCTCAGCCTCCGGGATGTTGGGGGTAAGCACCTCAGCCAGTGGCAGCAGCTTTTCGGTCAGTGCCTGCACAGCATCGTCCTGCAGCAGCTTTGCGCCGGAGGTGGCCACCATCACAGGGTCCACCACAATGTGCTTTGCGCCGTAGAAGTGCAGCCGCTCGGCAATGGTGTCGATGAGCGGGGCAGAGGATACCATACCGATCTTTACCGCGTTCGGGTAGATATCGGTGAACACGGCATCGAGCTGCTGTGCCAGAAACTGCGGTGTGGTGTCAAAAATGGCGGTCACACCGGTGGTGTTCTGTGCCGTCAGGGCGGTAATGGCGCTCATGGCAAACACGCCGTTGGCGGTCATGGTCTTGATATCGGCCTGAATTCCGGCGCCGCCGCTGGAATCACTGCCGGCAATGGTCAATGCAGTTTTCATGGGTAAAATGCTCCTTTACAGCAAAGATGCGGATATGCCCGCAAAGACATATCCGCAGATAAAAGCGCTATCTCCCTACGTTGGCATGATCCAAATCAGGTCACAGGTCAGGGCAATACAGCCCACTCTCAGCCCGCTTTGCGCGGGCTCCCTTTTTATACTAGAAAGCATACCACAATCGGGGAAAAGATGCAAGAAAAACAGGCCGCGCAAAATGCACCGCTTATTCGCCCAGTGCGGTGCGGATGTTGTCCAGCACCTTTTTGCTCAGCAGCACAAAGGCCTGCTTGGTGCGGCCTGCGGACACATTGGCGCAGCGCACGTTTTCCCGGGAAAAGAAGTCCTCGGCTACGGGGCCTGCAGCGGCGCGGGTGTCGCAGAAGAAGCGGGTGCCGGGCAGATCGAGCCACTTTTCCAGCGCAGCGGAATCAAAGCCGGGGCCGATGGAAGTGTTGAACAGCACCTTGCCCGCACCCAGCTGGGCAAATTCGTTTTCGCCCAGCAGCAGTACGTTCTTGTTCAGGCAGGTGAACACCACCTCGCTCTCAGCCAGCAGCTGAGCCAGCGGCTTAAAGGTCATACCGGCAGCCTCGGCGTCCGGCTTTGCGCTGCGGGCAAAGTAGCTGATCTCTGCGCCCATAAATTGCAGCGCATCGGCGATCATCCGGCCGGAAACGCCCAGCCCCACGATGCCCACCTTCAGGCCGGTGATCTCCACCGGCTCGTCCCGCAGCATGGGCATCCCAAAGCCGTGCAGCAGGCCGGTCAGCTCGTGCAGAACATACTCCACAACGCCGCGGTCGCCGTAATCCCGGATGCCCAGCACCTTGATGCCCCGGGTGCGTGCGTAGGCAATATCCACGTTGGCGCTCTCCTCAGAGTACAGGCTGCAGCACATGCCGATATAGCGGATGTTGGGGCACTGCGCAATGACCTCCTTGCCCATGCGGGAGGTGTAGCTCAGCAGCACGGCGTCGGCGTCCCCGATGCGGCGCACCATCTCGGCATCGCTGCCGGGTACGTCCCGGTACAGCGCCACCTCTTTGGCGTAGCGGTGCAGCTCCTCCTCGGCAGAGGGGATCAGGCTGACAGGCTCAATGGCAACAAGCTTTTCAAACATGACGGACTCCTCCTTATATTAGTAGAAGCAGACGGGCGAGGCCAGATTGCGCAGCAGGGAGACGGCGCTCCAGCCCGCAATGGCGCTGGTGGAAGAGCAGATATCTACCACAGCCTTCACGCCCTCGATCTCGGCAGTGATGCAGTGGTCGTCGCCCACCCAGCCGGGCACGGAGTGCATGGTCACACCGGTGATCTCGGGGCCGGTGGTGGCCAGAGAGGTAGCCACAGCCACGTTCACCCGGCGGGGGAAGGTGGCAATGGCCTGCTTGGCGTTGCCGGTGAACACGGTGGTCTTTTCGGTGTCGGTCAGCAGATGCTCTGCCCACACCGGGGTGTTGCGGAAGCCCTTTGCACCGGTATGGGTCTCGATGCCGGCGGTCTCCGGCAGGCCCTGCGCCTGTGCCATCAGGGTGACAGTCTGCAGCACGTCGAAGCCGCCGATAGCACCGCTGGCCAGATGCACCTTGGCACCGCCATCCACAGCAGCTGCCTTGACCTGTGCGTAGAAATCCAGATCCGCAAAGGCACCGATGGACAGAATGACCAGATTCACGCCCCGCTTCAGCACCGGGATGGCCATGGCGCGCACCGACTCCACCGAGGCCGCCTCCACGATGTACTCCGGCTCAAGTGCCAGCAGTGCGTCCACGTCCTCACAGACGGCGCAGCCGACATTGGCGGCGGTCTTTTCAGCCGAAGCGCGGGTGCGGCTGGTCACGCCCACCAGCTCGTAGTCCGGCAGCAGACCCTTCTTCCACGCGTCAGCCACGATGTTGCCCAGAAATCCGCAGCCCACAATACCCAATTTTGTTTTCATACCGTATCCTAAACTCCTTTTTTCTGCCTGTGGCAGCATATTCATAACCAGTATACCATACCGGGTACAAAAAGGGAAATAATGTTTGCGGCAGCCCGGCGGGGCAGGACATAAAAAGTTAACAAAATAAATTACAAAAAAATTACAAAACCCTATTGCAAAATGGTTTCAAAAGAGTTACAATATGGTTACAGCAAGGGCAAAGCCCCAAGGCTGTGTGTGAAATCTTTTTCTTCTTGTTTTTTGGGATACTGGGCGCGGGTCCTCCTCCTCCGGCTGTTCTCCTTCACAGCTATGACCCATGCGCCGCACAGGCAGTGTCCCGCTTCGTGTGCAAAAGGGCTCGTCCGGTGTTTCGGACGAGCTTTTTTGCATTCTGCAAGCCCTGTTTTGCCTGCAAAAGTGATACTTCAAAAATCAAAGTATGACCAATGCCCGAAAACGCTTGGCAATTTGTCTGTTTTTCCGCAAAGGACAATTATAAAGTTTGGCGCGGCAGGGGTTTGTATTCTTGCGGGCTTTGTGGTAAAGTATATACAATCAATTTATAAGCAGCAAACATGAATGATTTTGATGCTGATTTGTATCGGATGCGTTAAGAGAAAAGGAGTTTGATTATGGCTTATTTCTACGAAGAACCCTCCCGCACCTTTGGCGAGTACCTGCTGGTCCCCGGCTATTCCTCTGCGGAGAATGTGCCCACGGCGGTCAGCCTGAAGACCCCGCTGGTCAAGTACCGCAAGGGACAGGAGGAGTGCCCGCTGCAGATGAATATCCCCATGATCAGCGCCATCATGCAGTCGGTCTCCGGCGATAAGCTGGCCATTGCACTGGCTCGTCAGGGCGGCGTTTCCTTTATCTATGGCTCTCAGAGCATCGAGAACGAGGCTGCCATGGTGCGCCGCGTCAAGAGCTTCAAGGCCGGTTATGTGGTGTCCGATTCCAATCTGGCTCCCACTGCCACCCTGCATGATGTGCTGGAGCTGAAGGCACGCACCGGCCACTCCACCATCGCCATCACTGCCGACGGCACTCCTAACGGCAAGCTGCTGGGCATCGTGGCCTCCCGCGATTACCGCATCAACCACACCCCGGACGACGCCTGCGTTACTACCTTTATGACCCCCGTTGAAAAGCTGGTCACCGCTCCGGCCAACACCTCCCTGCACGACTGCAACAACATCATCTGGGACAACAAGATCAACACCCTGCCGCTGGTGGATGCCGAGGGCAATCTGGTGTATATGGTATTCCGCAAGGACTATGATTCCCACAAGGCCAACGTCAACGAGCTGCTGGATAAGAACAAGAGCTACGTTGTAGGCGCCGGCATCAACACCCGCGACTACGCCCAGCGCGTGCCCGCACTGGTAGAGGCCGGTGTGGATGTGCTGTGCATCGACTCCTCTGAGGGCTACTCCGAGTGGCAGAGCCGCACCATCGGCTGGATCCGCGAGCACTACGGCGACACCGTCAAGGTGGGTGCCGGCAACGTGGTGGACGCCGAGGGCTTCCGCTTCCTCGCTGAGGCTGGCGCAGACTTCGTGAAGATCGGCATCGGCGGCGGCTCCATCTGCATCACCCGTGAGACCAAGGGCATCGGCCGCGGCCAGGCAACGGCTCTCATCGAAGTATGCCAGGCCAGAGATGAATACTACAAGAGAACCGGCATCTACGTACCTGTCTGCTCCGACGGCGGCATCGTTTACGACCACCACATCACACTGGCTCTTGCCATGGGCGCTGACTTCGTCATGCTCGGCCGCTACTTTGCCCGCTTCGACGAATCCCCGACACAGAAGAGAACGGTCGGCGGCACCATCGTCAAGGAATACTGGGGCGAAGGTTCCAACCGTGCCAGAAACTGGGGCCGTTATGACCTCGATGGTTCCAAGAAGCTCGCTTTCGAAGAAGGCGTAGACTCCTATGTCCCATATGCCGGTCCGCTGAAAGAAAACGTCGAAAAGACCTGCGCTAAGATCAAAGCCACCATGTGCAACTGTGGCGCTATCACCATCCCGCAGCTTCAGGAAAAGGCGAAGCTGACTCTCGTCTCTGCGACCTCCATCGTAGAAGGCGGCGCTCACGACGTCATCCGCAAAGAAAAAGACGGCTCGGATAGATAAGCCGACAATAAAAAAGACTGCCCGAAAGGGTGGTCTTTTTTACTTGCTTAGGTTCAACAGGTTCTGAAGGTTCATTGGGTTCGACTGGGTTCTCATCTTTAGGAAACAACATAAGGCAAAACTTCGCGGCGCTACATAAATATAATGCGCCGCACCACCCCCGTTGAACCTTCTGAACCATAGAACCTGCTGAACCTCTTTCGCACGCAATCAAGGGGTGCCCCGCCCCACGGGCTAACCCTGCACCCTTTTTTATGCTATAATAAATCCAGCACTGCAAACAAAGAATGACTTCCAGTCATCCATTCACGAAAGAGAGTGATTGCTATGAAAAAAATGATGATCGCCCTAGCAGCTGCCGCTGCCATCGCTGCCGGCTCTATGTCCGTTTCCGCAGAAAGCCTCTGGAAATATAACGATACCATCACCATCGACATGCAGGAGACCAGTATCAAGAAGACCACAAACGGTCATGAGATCCTGAACTTCGTCGCCGTCGAAGCCATCGAAGGCGGCACATGCACTTACACCTACGCCTATGACCGCACCGCCGGCACCATCCAGGTCGTCGAAATGGAAAAGGAAACGAAGAAGCTCCACTACAAGAGCAACTTCACTCCGACCTCCGTCAATTCTTCGAACCCGGTCATCCGTGCCCGTGCCCAGATGGCAGAAGACGTATATCAGAAAAAAGTAGGACATAAGAAATAATGGAACAGCCGATCACCGCAGATGATATCAGCCGCGACCTCATCCATTTCATCGCGAAGTCCCCCTCCACCTTCCACGCCGTCCGCGGCATCAAGGCGGCGCTCCTCTACGCAGGCTTCACAGAGATCCGCGAAGAAGACACCTGGCAGATCGAGAAGGGCGGCAAGTACGTCGTCACCAGGAATGGCAGCGCCCTCATGGCCTTCACCGTGCCGAAAGAAGGCGCAGAAGCCTTCCATATCACAGCCTCGCACTGCGACTCTCCGACCTTCAAGATCAAAGAGAATCCGGAGATCGCAGACGGCCCCTATGTGAAGCTCAATGTCGAGGGCTACGGCGGCATGATCATGTCGACCTGGCTCGACCGTCCTCTCTCCGTCGCAGGACGTCTCCTCGTCACGGAGAACGGCCACCTCGCAGAGAAGCTCGTCGCGATCGACGGCACCATGCTCATCATCCCCTCCGTCGCGATCCATATGGACCGCAGCATGAACCAGCATAAAGAGTGGAAGGTCCAGAAGGACATGCTCCCTCTCTATGGCATGACCGGCGCCAAGACCCCTTTCATGGACGTCATCGCCGCCGCTGCCAAGGTGAAGGCAGAGGACATCCTTGCCCATGACCTCATCCTCTACAGCCGCGTCCCCGCCGCCATCTGGGGCGAAGAGCGAGAATTCATCTCCTCCCCGAAGCTCGACGACCTGCAGTGCGCCTTCGCCTGCTTCCGCGGCTTCACGCAGGGAGAGAAGGAGAAATACATCTCCGTCTACGCCCTTTTCGATAACGAAGAAGTCGGCAGCGCCACCTCACAGGGCGCCGGCTCCACCTTCCTTGCGAATACACTTGAGCGTCTCGCTCGCTCTCTCGGATACAGCTATGATGAGACCATGGCCATGATCGCGAGAAGCTTCATGATCTCCGCTGACAACGCCCACAGCGTCCACCCGAACCATCCGGAATATGCGGATCCTGTGAACCGTCCCGTCATCAATGGCGGCATCGTTATCAAGTACAGCGCCGCACAGAAATATGCGACCAATGCCTTCTCTGCCGCCTACTTCAAGAAGCTCTGCAAAGACCATGACATCCCCACGCAGACCTTCACGAATCACAGTGACAACCCCGGCGGCTCCACGCTGGGCAATATTTCAAACACCGTCATCGCCATGCCGACCGTAGACATCGGTCTCCCCCAGCTCGCCATGCACTCCTCCTATGAGACGGCCGGCGTCAAGGATACCGCCTACCTCGTCGATGCGGTGACGAAATTCTATGAATGATAAGTGACTGGGAACTGGGGATTAGGGATTAGTGTGATACGGGAAATCGGACTCGTTCCTTCCTGACTCCCCCATGACACTATGAAAAAGCACGTCTGAATCTTTTGATTCAGACGTGCTTTTTATGTTGGGGGTGCAGGTTCATCGTACGCTGCTCGCGTTTAGCTTCTTCGGCTCATCCCCCATGCGTTCCGCGCACCAGCAGTCTCACATTCTCCGTTTTCCTCCGCTCAGAATGACGGTACGGGAAAATACCGCTATTTTGCATTTCTAATTAGAAGGTATAGCGCGCAGACAGCGTGAAGGTGCGGCCATCACCGATGTAGCAATGGCTCGTCGAAATATCTTCATCGAAATATTCGCGGTCGAGGACATTCTCGATGGCAAACTGCATGGAGAAATTCTCATTGAACTGGTAGTTTGTATTGAGGTTCAGGAGGAAGTACGCATCGCGTGCTTTGAAGTGACCGCCTTGGTAGGAAGCCGCATAATTATATTTTGCATCATTCATATCAGAGGTAGCCAGATAACGATTAGAGATGAACATGCCATCCAAGTTAACCGTCCACGCATCTTTATGGAATGTAGTTCCTACATGAATCAGGTGACGCGGAATATCCCAATCCCTTTTTCCTTCAATCTTGCCAACCTGCCAAGTATAGTTTGCATAGGAAGTCCAGTAATCACTATGATGTTGGTTAATAGAGATTTCAAAACCATGCGTCTTGGCTTCGCCGCTATTCATATATTTTTTAATTGTATAACCGTCGCCGTCTTTGGTGTGTGTGTCAATCAGGTTAATCTGATCACTCGTTTTGGCATAGAATACATCTGTGTGAATCTCTGTCTTTTCAGCCACTTTTTTCTTCATGCCAAATTCCCATGTATCTGTAGTTTCTGGTTTCAGTGCAGGATTCGGAAGTGTATGTGTTTTTTTACCTCCACGTTCACTGGTGCCGTCTCGATATACCTGATAAAGAATCGGCGCATTGAAAGACCTTCCGTAAGAAGCATAGAGATTGGTATCTTCGTTCCATTTGTAATCCAAAGAGAGTTTCGGAGAGAACTGATTAAAAGATTCACCGCCAAATCCGCTTGGCTCTGCCAGTGATCCATCTTTATTCAGCAGTTGGCTGTATCCACCATATTTCTTATAGTAATCATAGCGCCCACCAATATATGCCGTCCATTTAGAAGAGATATCCCATTTATCCTGAATATAAAGGGCATATGTCTTATCTTTACCGCCATGTGTTTCTATATTTCCCTGCCGGCTGCTATGTTTCGCTTTCCAGTCAGAAACATTATAGATTTCCTGATCAAACTGATCCTGCCCATAGGAAGCACCCATCAAAAGTGTATGCGCGCCAAGTGTCCATCTTTTGTTAATATCAAAATCCCAAGACTTGGAAGGATAAGAATAAATTTTCCCTGTCCCGTCAAAATTCTTTGCCGGGTCAACCGTTTTATCTGGTGTGGTATAGGCATCTGTTGTGTAATCTACCAGCCCGAAATGTGCATGTACTTTATTTTTCTGATCGTTATACGACAGAGAATGCATATCATAAGTGCGCCATGCTTTGGTCCCCAAGAAGCTGGCTGGCGTATAAATAGTCGATTCTGTCCATTTCCCCGTAAAGGTTTCTGGGTTCTGATATTCCCATGTATAATTGGAATGGATATATTTGTAGGTCAGTTTTTGATCATCATTAAAAGCATATCCAAGATTAAATCCATAGTTTTCAGAAAGCACATGCTTATTCCCGCGATTGCCAATCACGTATCCGCCATCAGCCGTTCTATCCAAGGCTTCCGCATTGCTCAGTTTCTTCCCGTTGCTCTTAGTCACATATGCATTATAATCGCGCCACCCATTCGTGATCTTGCTCTCATAAAATGTCCCCCAAGACAGCTTGTCCTTCTTCCCATGCACGGCATACGCCTGCTTCACCGTAGCGTGGCTGCCATAGCTGACGACCGCGGAGCCGTGGACACCGTCACGCTTCTCGCTCTTTGTCATGATATTGATGACGCCGCCGACCGCACGACCGCCGTAAAGGGCGGACTGACCGCCGGAAACGACCTCGATCTTACGGATATTCTCGACAGGGATCATATTCCAGTCGACATCGCCGTTCCATGCGGTATTCATCTGCTGTCCATCGACAAGGACAAGGATGTTCTTCGAGTTATAGCCGCGAAGGTTCACCGTGCCTTCGACAGAATTCGAAGCAGAGACGCCGGTCGCCATCGCAACGGCATCAGAAGCGGTCTGCACATTGCGCAGCTTGATATCTTTCTCCGTGATGACCTGTACATTCGCCGGTACATCCTTGAGGCTTTCTGCCTGACGGGTCGCAGTAACGGTGATGCCCTTCAGGGCATACATCGGAGCGGCCTCTGCCGCACTTGCGCTGCCCACGCCGAGAAGCGCCATAGCCGCCAAAAGAGCCGCTGTTTTTTTCATGTCTTTCATGTTCAATTCCCCTTTTCTGATTCTTTCCTCTCTCTAAAAGAAAAGATATCACTCATTACTTATTGGTAGAAAACAGATATTTCTATGGAAAGTCTGAGCCATATGTATGTATTACCATATCATATTTTAGGAAATTTGTTAAGGGAAGAAAAGCAAGGACGCCTCCGGCAGCTCCGCCAAATGCGAAGGCGGATGGAGGGGTTTTGATGCAGGTGAAAAGCTATGCCGCTCGCCCTCCCGGAAAAGCGGCCTCCATGCGGCGCTCTGTCATGATGTACCCTGCTCGTCCTCACCCCCGGACTGACTCTACTCTTCCTCTCTCATCATCTCATAGAGCCGAGCGAGAGGAAGGCCGACGACATTGTCATAGGAGCCTTCTATACGAGAAACCAGGATCGCGCCCTTGCCCTGGATGCCGTACGCGCCGGCTTTATCCATCGGTTCACCGGTGGCGACGTAGCGATCGATCTCCGAAGCCGATAGCTTTCTGAAATAGACGCGCGTCGTCTCGACATGAAGATGGACATGGCCCTTATAATAGACAGAAAGCCCGGTCTTGACTTCGTGCGCCCGTCCGGAGAGGCGGCGGAGCATGCGGCGCGCCTCCTCCTCATCTTTGGGCTTGCCAAGGATATCCTCATCAAGCACCACGACGGTATCGGCTGCAACGATCGGTGCCTCTGCCCCCTTTGCCTCAAAGATGCTCTTTGCCTTCCCGCAGGCATTGAAAAGCGTCACAAGATCCGCTCCCTTTTTGCAGGAAAGGATCTGCTGTACGCTCTCGGGAAATTCAAAAATACGTGTCTTCGCCTCTTCCGGCGTTTCTGCTTCTTGAAAGGAGGAGGGCAGGACGTCTTCCGTCCAGCCGATCTGATGGATGAGCTCGCGCCGGCGCGGCGAAGCAGAAGCTAAAATGATGTGCATAGTGAATGCTCCTTTTCTGAAAAATTCGTAGTCTAACGGTTCAGGGGATAAGAGTAACTGGTGACTGGGATTATCCCATATCGTCATCCCGAGCGTAGCCCTCGATCTTTATTGCACATCGGTACGCAGTAATTGCGAGATAACAGAAAAACGCAGCACCAAGACATCGTTTCTAGGGAAACACTGATAAATCGTTGTCAGATTTTACTCTTGAATTTTTATACATGACGAGGAATAGCCTGACGCGAATAGCGAGCTATTTAAGGAAGGCTATGACGAAGTCATGTATAAAAATTCTTGTGGAATCTGACTCTGCGATTTAATCAGCGTTTCCCTAGAATAGCGCATACGTGCTGATTTCCGTACTGCAATAGAGATTTCTCGACTTCGCTCGAAATGACAACGGCGCGAATCGCTATCAAAATTGCGGCGAAGCCGCCGCCCGCCGCCCGCCTCCCTCAATCCTCATTTTTCCCCCCTGGACCTTTACCTATCTTACCACACCTTGCCTAACGCTCTCCCCTTTGCTATGATACGGATAGAGGTGATGATCGTGAATAACAAGAATGGCATTTTCAAAATGATCCTGCTCGCACTTTTGGGCGCATTCCTTGCCAAGGGGCTGCATGCAAGGCAGGAGGCATATACACCGACAAAGAAAGAGGCAGAAGGCTGGCAGGCGCTGGCTCCCATCAAGAAGGCTTTCTGGCTCCTGCACCCCATGCGGGCTTTCCATTTCTTCCTGCTCCAGCAGTCGCTGGCTCTGACATGGAAGCTCGGGAAGAAATATCTGAAATAGACAGCGGATGCACGGCATGGCAGGAGGAGTCACTGGCCCCTGCGGCCGATATGCGCTCCCCCTTCCCATCTCGGGCAATAAAAAAGGGGCTGTGAAGAAATGAATCCCCATTTCTTCACAGCCCCTTTTTACTTTGCTTTCATTTGGTTCAGGGTTCAAGG
>ERZ773202.1051-NODE-1051-length-19900-cov-12.504056_pt1 | contig 19900 bp, 14 predicted proteins | sample MGYA00580998_ERZ773202 | MGnify/ENA primary metagenome ERZ773202 (study PRJEB29015, sample SAMEA2737803) | human gut metagenome | biome: human gut; feature: human-associated habitat; material: faeces | place: China | collected 2012 ...
CCAGGGTGTCGCTTCGCTTGCCCTGGGCTATGCGCTTGTTGGGCTTTCAGCCCGCCCCTGCCCAAATCCGAAACTTTAGTAGGTGTTTGCTTATGCGACTATATGTTTTTGCTTATGCGACTACTCGTCTTTGTTCATGCGAATAGTCGCATAAGCTCACGCGACTATTCGCATTTTTCGATAGTATAATTGTCTGCTTTATATTCCTTTGTTTTGCTACTCTCGCCAGGAATAGTTACCGAGGCTGTAGACTCATTCGGAATAGTTAAGCCACAATCGGTCACTACAAAAACATTATTGTCAATTTCTAACAACAGATTTGTGTTAAAGCAACCTTTATTTTTGTATTATGTAGTTATGAAGCATTATTGTATAATGACTTTTCGGAAAGAACCGTCGCTGTACTTTATAATGTTCAAGCCTGTTGTTGGTTCTGTTATGTGCTGACCATTGATGGTGTAACGAGAGATTTCCTTAACATCAGAAGTTGAATATGTTGATTCTACACCTGCAGGATCTACTTCTTTAATCTTTAAGAAATCTTTCCAACAATTTGCAGCCATATATTCTTGATATGTGCCTTTCGGTATATAAAGTGTTGTATTTGTTTTTATGTTCTCATCAAATGCACAGTCAGTTATTATGGCAGGGGTGAGCATGTTGGCATATATGGAAGTCAATCCGTTACACTCCCGAAAGGCATTCGAGTCTATTTGAGTTAAACAAGAAGGCAAAAATAATGTAGTCAAACCGTTGCAACCATAAAATGCAGCGTAGCCAATAAAGGTCAATTTTGAAGGAAAAGCAAAAGAGGTAAGTTTCGCACAACCAACAAAGGCGGACATACCGATGGTGGTCACTTCTGAAGACAATTCTATAGAAGTAAGATTTACACAATGATAAAATGCTTCATTACCAACAGAAGTCAGACTTGAAGACGCATTTAAAGAAGTCAGACTACTATTATAATAGAAAGCATTTTTTTCAATTGAAGAAACTGAAGCTGGAACGATATAGTCCTTTATGTTATTCACCCATGCAGCAATGAGTTTTGATTTGTCCTTATTGAATAAAACTTTTCCATCAGAAGAATATTGAGGGTTCGCATCATCAACCATTACCGATGTCAACCCATCGCATGAAGAGAATGCAGTAGCATCAATGGACGTCAAATGTGAGGGAATTTTCACTGATGAAAGTTTATCACATCCCCAAAAAGCATGTCCACCTATATCTGTCAAGTTTTTGGGCAACATCAGCGAGGACAGTTTGCTACACCCACTGAAAGCATAGTCTTCAATTGAAATTAAATTTTCAGGCATAGTTACTGAAACTAATCCACTACAATCATTAAAGGCTCTATAATATATACTGTTCACGCATGACGGCAAAACTATCGTCTGCAATCCATCAAGATAAGAGAAAAGATAGTCGCCTATACAAGATGTTTCGAATTTAGCTATATGATAGTTAGCGTTACCATAATATACGTTAAAACTACCATTGCCTACAAAATCCACATCAACAATATCCAAATGCTGAAGATGTCCATCGTATTTGTCACCATTTTCATTATAATAGCATCCCGCCATCTGTCTGATGAACTGTAAATCATCTACATTCAGTTCACCAACGAGTTTTAGATTGGTAATTTGATTCCATTGCCATTCACTGCTTTCAACTTCACTTTGTAATCCACCGGATTTAATGTTCAGCGTGATTTGCGTTGTTGTTAAATCATTTTCTGCTTGTGATGTAAATGTACAAAGTAACAATAACGCCATGAACAAAACATGCCGTTTAATAAAAAACTTTCTCATAATACATTTTTACTTGCCTACAGACTCCATACTCGGCATTAATAATTATTGGTATGACTTACTATATTACGAACGGAAAAATAAAAGCGTGGAACCCATTCTACGTTCTGAGGCCTTCGCATTGCCCTACACTGCTGAATGAGCAACATCGAAGTCCACGCCAATATTATATATACACACCCTTTTTCGGAAAGTAATATTCAACAAAGCCTCAACAAGTAAGGTTTGCTGTTCATACATTCCGATAAAAGGGATGTGGCAATACACATCCCATGGACATCTACTGCTGCAATATTCGTGACAGTGTATGAAAGTTGCGAAGTTTCAGAACGCCAAGAATATAGCGTCAAGTAAACGCCTTTATATTTTGTCGTGATATAAAAATCCTGTCCTTTTTATATTTTGGTTATGTCACTATATAGCAATGACTTTAACAGAATAATATATCAAATGCAAAAATACATAAACTTTTGTAAATGGCAAAAAAATCCAAATAAAACTTACTAAGTAGCCGATTTTTTCAATCTCTTTATAACAATTTGGATAATTTCTTGTTTTATAAAACGTAAAATCATAAAACCAATAAAATGACTTAAATTATTAGCCTTCCGAGAAGGCTGCCTAGATTAATATATTTGGCATGATTACCCCAAGAAATTAATACAAAGGTTTTATCACCCAAGAGACCGTCAACGCAACAAGATAGGCTATCTTGACAGATTTTTGGATAAGTCTTTATACATTTTTGATAACGTCTTTTAAAAAGTGATGTTTTACAAATTACCGAATGAAACAATTATAAGTTACCGAATGAAACAATCATAAATTACCGAATGAATAAACAACAAATAACCGAAATGTTATTAAAATGTTTGTTAGTTTAAAATATTATTTGTATTTTTGCCTTTAAAATAATATAGTTATGGTAAAGTATAAACATCGTATAGCTGATAGAATTTTAGAGCGAAAAGTTTTAGGAAAGGGAGCTGTTCTAATCGAAGGTCCTAAGTGGTGTGGTAAGACAACAACAGCTAAACAACTTTCAAAGAGTATCCTTGATTTGGGAGACTCATCCGTTCTTATGCAAAGTTCACAGCTGATAGAAATTAGTCCTAAGGCTTTATTAGAAGGAAAAACTCCACGACTTATTGACGAATGGCAAGCTTTACCTACAATTTGGGACTGCATTCGCAGCGAGGTTGACAGAAGAGGAGAGCCATCACAATTTATCTTAACGGGGTCGTCAGTTCTTCCCGAAGCTGAAGAAACCATTCATAGTGGAACAGGTAGATTTGCATACATCAAGATGAGAACGATGAGTTTATATGAATCTGGCGAATCAACAGGCAGTATCAGTCTTTCTGATTTATTTGAAGGCAAGTCTTTTGAAGTATTGCAAAATGAAATGGATATTGACGAACTTGCATATCTCATCTGTCGTGGAGGTTGGCCATGGGCTACATTAATACCAAAAGAAGTTGCACTTGACCAAGCTTTCGACTATGTTGATTCTGTTGTACAGAAAGATATCCAACGTGTAGATAAAATCAAGCGAAGTCCAGATAGAGCAAGACTTTTATTACGCTCATATGCAAGAAATATCTCACAACAAATATCGTATGCGACTATTCGAAAAGATATGCTCGCAAACGATGCTAGTACATTAGACGAGGATACTGTGGCTGATTATGTAAAGGCATTGAAAAAATTATTTGTCATTGAAGATCTTGCAGCATGGAATCCAAATATTCGGAGTAAGGCAGCTATTAGGACTAGTGACACACGTCATTTTGTAGACCCGAGCATTGGTACTGCAGCATTAAGACTTGGTCCCAAAGACTTAATCAACGATTTACAATCATTTGGGTTATTCTTCGAAGATTTGGTAGTAAGGGATTTGCGTGTATATGCAGAGGCTTTGGATGGTGAACTTTATCATTACAGGGATAGTAGTGGTTTGGAGTGCGACACCGTACTTCATCGACGCAATGGTAGTTATGCTCTTCTTGAAGTCAAGATAGGTGGAGAAAACAGAATTAATGAAGGAGCTGCTAACTTGTTAGCATTAGCTAAGAATATAGATACTAACAAAATGTCTGCCCCATCATTTATGGCTGTTATTATAGGTGTTGGCAAGTATGCATATCAAAGAAAAGATGGTGTTTACGTTATACCAATTGGTTGTTTAAAAGACTAATTTTTTTAATATATAAGCATAAAATTATATAATAAAAAGCGTAGGTAAATATCTACGAAATATAGATTTTACCTACGCTAAGTATTGTTTGTATAACTTTTCAATATTGTCTTTATAGCTTTATAGTTATAGCCCTGCCGCTATAATCTACGCTCTTGCCTGTGGCTGCGATATTGCCTGCTGCGCAATTCTTGTTTACCAAGACGATGTTGAACTTTCTGTTCTTCAACATTCCCTTGTAGTTGCCCTTGCGGTCGCTGATGGTAAGCTCATGTGTGGCATCATTATATGTAAAGGTAATTTCGCTAAATGCTCCCTTCTCATAGTTGTAGTTGTCGCCCTCGTCTTCGTAGAGGATGAACGAACCATCGGCACCTGGATATACTCTTATTTCAAGGTTGTCCCAAGCTTTCTCACTTGCATACTGCACTTCAGGACCGAATGGTAATATAGAGCCAGCCTTAACGAATACTGGCATAATATTGATAGGGCATGGACGCAATACTTCTTGTCCGCCATCATATTGATTGTTGTCCCAGAAGTCGAACCATTTTGTACCCTTTGGCAAGTATACTTTCACAGGTGCTGCAGCCTGCTTAATGTCAGGATAAATGGTATGTCCATTCTTCTTGTTGTCGCGCCATGTGTATAGAGGATCTGTTACTGGTTTTACGAGCAGGTTGCGGCCAAACATATATTCATCGTTCAGTCGTGTAGCCTTATGGTCATTCTTAAAGTCCATAACCAAAGCTCGCATCATAGTACCGCTACGCTGTACGCAGTCGCCAGCCATACTATAGATATATGGCAACAATCGATAGCGAAGCTTTATGGCATCTACCATAGCGTCGTAACACCATTCGCCCTTATTGCCAAACTTGTATATCTCGCTTTGCATAGGCGACGAGCTGTGGTTACGCATTAGCGGCATGAAGGTGCCCCATTGCAACCATCGTGTATGTATCTCCTGTAAGGCTGGGTTCTTAGGGTCGTTACGATAATCCCAATAGAAGAAGCCTCCGAGGTCGGTATTCCAGAAAGGAATTCCGCATAGAGAGAAGTTCAATCCCGAAGGCACCTGATTCTTCATCTCGTCCCAAGAACATTGTATGTCGCCACTCCATGATTGTGTGCCATAATGCTGAATACCAAACGATGCGCTACGAGTCATCTGGAATGAGCGCTTATTGTTGTTCTTCATAGCTCGTTGGTGCTCGTAGATACCCTTGTTGTGTACTAATGGAAACGCATTCTTCACACTTAGCCATGAACCATCGTAAGTCTGATAGTTCTCATCGCCAACTTTCTCAAAGTGGTCGGGTTCTGAAGAGTCTGTCCACCAGGCATCCATTCCCATATTGTAGAGATTGGTAAGATATTTCCAATAAATATATCTTGCCTTAGGATTGAAAACATCATAAGGCATAGTACCACTTTTGCGTGGCCAAGTGTCGAAAGGATAAAGGGCATTTATCTTCTTTAGCTCTTTGAAAGGTTCTGTCCATGGTCCGAAGTTTGCCCATATGCTTATCATCAAGTGAGCATTATTGTTGTGCACATACTTCACCATTTCCGCCGGACTCTTCAGACGTGGTTCGCTCTGCGCCTTAAGTTTCTTAAGGTCTTCAGGCATATATTTTGTCCATGCAGGGTCGTTAACCTTATTAATATAGTAAGGATTTTGAAACTTCATGGCATTCCAGTTAGAGTCGCATCCCCAGTATTGCCAGTCCTGCACAATACCATCGAGAGGAATCTGTAATTCGCGGAATTTGTCTACTACTCCTGCCAGCTCGTCGCTTGTCTTATATCGTTCGCGGCATTGCCAATATCCCATGGTCCATAGTGGAAACATAGTAGCCTGACCAGTAAGTGTACGAATGGCAGAGATAACACCATCTTGCGAACCATCATCATACATGAAATAATAGTCGGCGCATGTACCTACCTCGCTCGTCATGGTAGTGCCCTGCTCGTTGTCTTCATAATAAGACTTACCAGCATTATCCCAATATAGTCCGTAGCCTTTTTCGCTTGTGAAATAAGGAATATAGATATGAGTATTGTTGTTCCATAGTTCTACTTTGCGTCCACGTTGATTCATGTAAGTGTCGCGAAGTTGACCAAGACCATACACGGCTTCATCCTTGTCGAGAATGAAAGTCTGCGCCACCTTATATTTACCCTTGTTGGCCTCGTCGGTACGAGGAGTAAGCATGGTGCGAGTATCTTTTAGCAGAGTTTCGCCCTTGCTGTTGGCAAATGTTATCTCGCCAGTAGTAGAGTTTACGTTTACTGTAATGCGGTCGGAAGCAAGGCTTATGCCATCAACAGTATTAGTGATCTTTAAGTTTTCAAACACCTCAGGAGTCATTATTACCGAGTAGCTCTTCTTCTTTACGCTACTACCTTTAGCTGCTTTCACCACTCTCACGATAGAAGGAGAATAAAACTCTATGCTGACATCCAGGTTGTCTAATTTCAACTTCACGGCATTTGATAGCGTTCTTGTTTTCTTAGGCATCTTTGTTACCTTGGCATAGCTTTCTGCAGTACCCATCGTGGTGAGCCCTGCTATTAATACAGAAAGACATAGTAGTTTACGGTTCATTGTGATTATGTTTTAATTTTAAGTTTTCAATATATTGCTATAATTCAATATATTGCTATAAAATAATACGAGTGGAATGTCTTTAATACAGAAAATATATTAATTTTATCTTTATATCCGCTTTTCAATGCGGCAAAGTGGTTCGTTGATGCCACCCATCTCTTTTTTATATCTCTCGTCGCCTCGACACATGTCGAAGTCTACTATACCTTCGTTCATCCATAGCTTTGTGGCTTCAAGGATAAGCAATATACCTGGTGAATAGCGGCTAAAAGATGTGTCGATGGCAAGACGTGGCATAAGCAGATGTTTGTTGTGGCGGTAAACAATCATAAATGCAGCAGGCTTTTGGTCTATCTCCAAGACGTATAGCTGAGCATCCTTCAGTTTCTTTAAGCTTGCTGTAGCGCACCCGTTCTTCACTTCGTATACAGCTTTCAAGTATGTGGTGACATTGCTGAAAGCATTATAACTCTTGTGGCGCCATGCCATCTTGCGCTTGAAATAGAAATGCCAAAGATAGCGCAGATAGCTATCTGAAGCCATGTTGTCGTGGTTGAACACCTTTAGTTCCATCTTCTTGCCATCTGTAGTAAGATGGTTATACGACTTGCGGATGTTCTTATAAATATTCTTTGGTAGCGACGACACATACTCCTCGTGAGTGGCAAACTGCGTTAATGGCACATGGAAACTTGTGCGCTCAATAGTGTTATCGTCGATAAGCTTCATTATTTTAGCAAAAGGAGTTTGGCATGGCACATCAGCAAGGCTTAGCGTCATACCCTTGCACGACTCCACAAGGTGGTCGGCAATAGCTTTCATTATTTCCTCGTTGCCCTCGTATGTATATGGGCATACCATATTCAATACTCCTCCAACACGGCATGATGGTATTCGTGCCTTTTTAGACGAGCGAGTTACAGCAAAAGGAATTATAGCAAAAGGCTTGTCGTCTACCATTACTAAATCGTAGCGCATGGCGGTAGTCATTTTTCCTAACCCATCTGTAGAATGATGAGACAGGAAGTTGTTCCATTCGTAAGTCTGATAGTATGTGTAGTTGATATATGCAGAAGTCTGGTTTTCTGCTATTTTATCGAGCATAAGCCATTGCTCCTTAATGTTTTGTATGTTGCTATGTTGGCTTATCGAGATGTTATTATTCATAAGAATTATTGTTTGTCGTCAGCAATCTTGATCTTTCCATCGCATGTCACGAGCATATCGCGAGTATACTTATATTCCTTAGATGCTATAGAGTTCGTAGGGTCGTAATGGTCGGATGTGATGCCCATGAGCTCGCACATCATTTCGTATGCGAGGTCGTTGGTGAAGTATTTTGCTTTGTTTTCTTCTAATGCCGCTTTCACTTCAGGGCGTGCCTTTTCATAAGTGTCCGTGAGATATATCCATAGCGGAATGCGAGTCATGCCGAAGTTCTGAAACTGTATGGAGCGTTGCTTGTCAGGCACGGCTGCATGGTCAGAGAAATATACCATAGCTGCAAGGTTCAGATGCTTTGTGGCATAGTCGTAAAACGAATGCAGGATATGGTCGTTATAGTGTATAGAGTTGCGATATGTCGTAACGTCGTCGCCATCAGGAAGATTGTTGGCAGCAGTATATTCTGGAGTGTAGCGGTTAGCGAAGTTGAAGTGATTGCCTTTTAGGTGTAATACCAAGAGGTTGTTCACATTTCCATCCACCTCGCCAAGGAAGTCGAGCAAAGCCTCGTCATACTGCATCTTTCCCAACTTCTGGTTTGTCCACTTAGCCACATCCGAAGTTTCGGCAACAAGAGTTACAGGCGTGTCAGCACTTCCAAGGTGTCCTTGGTTGCTATACCAATGCACTCTGTAGCCAGCCTTATGAGCCATGTCTACGATAGAGGCAGAATCGATGAATGATTTATCGTTATATTGATTATATTCCGTGAGTGCCTTTTCGAGCGAAGGCACAGTCTGTATGCCACAAGAGTATGCGTTTTTGAAGATGAAGAAATGCTCTTTATCCTTCTTCATCTCCGACTGCCAAGGTGTAGTCTCCCTACCCTCTTGGTCGGCATAGATGCTCATATAGTCGCGACAACAAGATTCGCCTATCACCATTACTATAGTGTGAGGCTTAGGCAATGTGTTTCTGCTCATATCTACAGATATCTTAGCCATTCGCTTCTCAACATTCTCTTTATATTTCTTGTTGCCCTCCATATATTCCTTCACTTCGCGATATAGCATGGCAATACCCGTTCTTACAAAGAGTCCATGACTCCTTGCCCACACATCGCCACCCTTCCATAGCATTCTCGATATAGCGCCAAAGAATATTATTATAGCGCTAAGGGCTACTATAGATAATGGATTGTCGAAGTTCCATATATTATAGTCGGCAATAAAGCTGTTGCCTATGGCTATTCCCGCTGTTACCAAGAGGATGACGACTGTAATAATAGACATCTTCATGAATCCGAGCGACTTAGGATATTCTATTATCTCGTTGTAGTTGGTTTCCTTTATCACCTGCATACCATTATGGTCTATGCAAGTGTCATAGGTGAGATAATATCCTATTTGCGCCAAAGGTAATATTACCAATGCCATTTCTATTATCGTCATCACTATTGTGGCAACTATACCTAAAGGAGATATAAGAATGGCAATAGCCGACAGCCATCCAAAGAGATAGATACCAAAGGCTATATCCATACGGTTGTCGTAGTCGGGCGAACTCTTCTTGTATGTCTTGTCATACAATATATTATATGTGCATATCCACATCACAGCCACAAAAAGGGTTGTCAGCATGGCTGCAGACCAATAGCTGCCAACGAAATAATATGGTATCATCGTTACCAACGATGCTATGAGATAGCGACGAAGTTGCTGGCCGCGCGATTTGTGCGACAAGCCTTTATTGTAAATTCTGTAAATACCATTTGAAAAGGCAAATAATAATAAAGCCTCAAGGATATTTATAAGTATTGATATCATATATATATGCAAGATGATGTTGTATGTTGCAAAATTACACAAAAAAAAGATATTAATGGCTTATGCTATGAAAATATCAAAAATAATATATATATTTGCACACCCAAAATCACAATCATTTATATTCATGAACTTACCTAAATCATATTTTATCTCTCTATTCGTAGTTATTGCAATAGTAGTATGTGCATGCTTTAGCTCATCGTTGTTGACCACTCTCGTTGATGCCGATAAGAGTGTGATGCTTGCTTTGACTTTTCGTCAGCATACTTGTTTCGATATGTTTTGGTATCGTTATTCTAAGCTTGGTACATGGATACCTATGGTGGTAGTGTTGTTGGCTACGATGTGGGTATACAATCCTAACGACTTGCGCAAAAAGTTATTCCTTATAGTTTCTATTGCTTTATTGGTATTAGTGCTCGATCAAGTGTCGTCGGGAATAATAAAGCCATTGGTAGAGCGCCTACGTCCTTCGCACGATGATAGTATAGCTCCATATTTGCAATATGTAAACGACTATCATGGTGGCAAATATGGTTTTGTTTCGGGTCATGCTACCAATATCGTGGGCATAGTGACATGGCTTTGCTATATGTTCCGCACTCATCTATCGCGAGTGCTGTTTATAGTCTTTGGTGCCACATTGTGCTATTCGCGCATATATCTTGGAGTTCATTTCCCTGGTGATATCTTGTGTGGTTCGCTCTTAGGCTTCTTCATAGCTCGCTTTGGTATAGCTTTGTTGCAGAAGTATAATCTGATGTTTACTACCGACCGTCAACCTTGGTTTGTGCTTGCTGCGTATATCCTAACGGCAATAGTCTTGATGGTAATGAGCTTTATTGCCTATATGGCTTAGAATTTCCAGCGTAGCTGTAGGTCTACGTCTATAGGCGTTTTTGTTTCTATAGCCTGTAGTCCTGAGCCTATTTTGTTGTTGTCAATACGATGTGTGCCACCCACCTTTGCTATAGCCATAAGGTCGGATGAGAAATCTGCGCGTATGGTTGCGGCAAACCTTATTCCTTCGCCATAGAGTGCAGGAAACGAGAGATTGTAGAGTGTGGAACGCTCGTAGGTATACACTCTTGAGTTGTAGTCATCGGTCTTGAAATACGCCAACGAGGTATATGCCTGCATCTTATTTTTTCTTATTCCCACTTGTTGCATCACCATGTAGCCAAAGCTGTTTTCGTCTTTATGATAAAGGCTTATGTCGCCTTGAGTGCGCAAGAATAATATTTTATTATCTTTCGTTATGGTCAAGCGTATGCGATGTTGTGTGATACGGTCGAGGAATTTATTATCATCGTCATCTTTGCTATCTTTGTTCCATGTCTTCAGTCGGTAGCGAACCGTGATACTCCATGTATTTTTGCTCCATGTAGCAGAATGTTGCATATCGAAAGTGCGTGTGGTGGCAGTAGCAAGATATTTTGGCCAAGGAAAATAAGCCCAATCAAAATAGTGAGAGAATGTTAGCTGATATATTGGTTGCCATTTTGCTCCAAGATATACGCCACTTTCATTTTGTACCGACCTTCCTTCCGAGAAGCTCGATGCCATCAATGAATAGTATTTATATGAATAGAATCTCTGTATAGCCACTAATGTTAGATTGCTGTTCACCATATAGTTGATGCTGTTTATCGTAGCTATACCCTTTGAGTTGCCTGTTGCCACTTCTCCATTTATAGATATTCTTCTGCTCAGATAAGCATAGTCGGCACCTATATTCCAGAAGCGTTTTCCCCATGGCGCTATCAGCTTGTATAGCTTTGTGGTATCAGGATGCAGAGGTTTGTCGAATGATGTCTGATAGCCTGTTATGCCGAAATGAAAACCATTCACATGATAGTATATGTTTCCTCCCATTATTGCTTGCGAGGCATTCCTACGGCGTAGCATCTCGGTAGCCGAACGATGGTAGCCAGTTTTGAGAATTGTGCTTATGCTATTGTCGTCACTATTTATTGTGGCATCAATCTTGCGATACGACAGAAATCCTGTAACGTCGAGGTTGTGTATGGTTTCCACAGTTGCTCCTATACCCTGCATATAGTTGCCTTCTTGGCGTGAGGCATGGGCATACAGTCCTCTCGACACTCTGCCTATAGAAGCCAACGAAGCCTGTTTGCCCATCGAAAAACTGTTGTTCATAACCAGTCCCATACCAAAGCGAGCCTTATACCTGCCTATTGCCAACGTCTTTACCTTTCCAAGGTCTTTTATTAGCATATATGGCGACGCATAGTCGTAGCCCCATTTGTTTTTACCAGCAAAGAATGGTTCGCCAGCATCTTGTGACATCATTACTCCTGCCTTTATCCATTTGCCATACTTAAATTCATATTTTATCCAATGCTTGTAGTTATATCCTAAATAGCCCCATTTGTCGCCCTTGTGGTCATAGCATGGAATATGGCCTGTGGCAATAATCTGATGCTTACCATATTTAGCAATATTAGATAGCGAAGGAAACTTCTTTTCTTCGTTTTTATCTCCAACAAATAAGCATTGAGCAAGCAGCTGGCGTGTTTCATAATCTATAGATCTTATCATAGCCAATTCTGCAAGCGATTTCATAGAACCATAATGATACATATATTCCATGATGTCCATAACCTGTTGGTTGGAAAGAAACGGAAGTCTCAGAAGATCTTCTCTGGTGGCAGAATTGATATCTATCTTATGTTCTATAAGGTCGCTAAGTTCTTCGTACTGCATCTCCAAGTTTTCCACTTCTTCTTCGTCAACATCCTCTATAGTCTGGAATGAGCTTTCCCAATCAATAATGTCTGTTTGTGCCTGCATGTGGAATACAGAGAGCATAGTGATAACAAATGTGATATATACAATTTGTAGATTAGTCTTCATAACAATTGCAAACTTAGCATAAAAGCGTGAAAATAGCAAGAGAAAAGCAAAAGATATTTTGATAATTGTATGAAAAGATGTAATTTTGCGCCATGTTTGCATACATTTCCATACATATTCGCCTATTGGCTGTAGCTATAATGATGCTTATAGCCTCTAATGCTACGGCTCAAGTAGATGGGGCTGTAAGGGTAAATCCCGAAGATAGGGATGTAGACCTCGACGACCCTACCTTTGTTCCTATGGTGCGAGTTGGAAAGGTGTTGCAAGGTCGCGACTCTATACAATATGTAGAGCTAAATAATATATATATATATCCAAAGCCTGTTTTCAAGAACGAAAAACAGCGTATGGCTTACAACCGTTTGGTATATAATATTAAAAAGGTGTTGCCTATAGCTAAGGAGGTTAACAAGATTATCGTGGAAACCTACGAATATCTTGAAACTCTACCAAACAAGAAGGCTAAGGATGCGCACATGAAGCTTGTAGAAAAGAGCATCAAGAAAGAATATACTCCAAGAATGAAAAAGCTTACCTATTCGCAAGGTAAGCTTCTTATAAAATTAGTTTATCGTGAGTGTAATAGCAGCTCGTATAATCTCGTTCAGGCTTTCCTCGGACCTGTAAAGGCTGGTTTCTACCAAGCTTTTGCTTGGGCTTTTGGTGCAAGCCTAAAGAAAGATTATGACCCTAATGGCGTAGACCGCCTCACAGAGCGTGTGGTTCTGCAGGTTGAAGCAGGACAGCTATAAGTATCCTATATGTCAATGCTATAATATGTTACATATACTTAGAAGCTTTTTTACTATATATCAATCTAATAAAATCTACAAATAGAAGTAATATTAGTAAAACTGTTTGTACAAGCTCTTGTGTTAAATCTTTGGTAAAACATTCGTAAACAAGGAATACGAATAATACAATATCCAACGAGTACCCAATCTTGAATTCATTATAGAAACAAGGTTTATTTTTAAAACAACTAACTCCTATAAATAATATGAATAACGCTACTGCACTTACCATTGTGATTAAAAGCCAATAAGCGGTAGTGTTTTTCTCATACCAATATGATACAGTTACTAAGCAAGCTAAAGACAAAGAAATAATTGTTTCGACAATACACCAACGAGCCTCGTACTTTTGCAATTCTACATAGCGCTTCTTATTTATAATCCACAAATAAATATCGGTCAAAGCTAAAACAAATACACCTACACAAAATACGCTCTCCCACATTGAGATATTTTCTTTGAAGAAGAACGATATCCAAGACAATATTACAATAATACTATCTAATAGTAACGTTGGCTTATCTTTATTAGGTCGATTTACTGATACAAACTTTGGTATAAAAACGATAGATATCAACACTAAAATCGCCATTATTACTCCAATAATTGTTGCGACTCCACTAAGATAAAGCCACATGCCAATTATAGAAATCATACATGGTATGGAAATATATAAACTATATGTAAACTTTTTCATTTTTGCAATTAGGTAAATGATGTGCGTTAAAATAATTGTGATTAATAAATGTTATTCACTAGTGTCCCGTTAAAATTTTAAATTTATCGCATAACCGTCTGTATATCAAAGTAATACAAGTATTTTTAAAGTAAACCGATTTGATTTCAAAACTTAATCAAACTAACATAAGATGTTATATAAGTGCTTGAATATCAAGAACGGAATTCCGAGAATTTGAGCTCAGATGATACTTCACGATTTTAACGGGACAGCAGTGAATGTTATTAAAAAAGCGAATAGCTATTTTTACAACTTATAACTATTCGCTTTTCAATGGCAACTATTTTTCTAGATGCTCCCAACAAATAGAACTGTTAAGTGTAATAGTGGCAGCTGTTGAAACGTTATATTTTGTAGATGAAGACAATCGAGAGTCTTGAATAAGCTTAGATAGTTCTGTAGCATAATTACGCATATCTTCAATTGATTTTCTTCTATTAGCAACAATAACTTTCTTCACAACATCAAAACAGATATCTGTTTCTTGTGTATTGTCGCCAGGTATTTGTTTTACGATAAAATTACAACAATCCAACATTTCATTTGCAGAAACTCTTCCCCAATAGCATGATTTTGTTAATTCAGCAATAGATTCTGCACGACTCGTTACATAATGTCTAAATTCCGAATCACTAGACAATTGACTATCATAATATCCAAGTTGCTTAAGATTTTCTACACAATCATCATATATCAAGTTGTAATTTATTGCATTGTTACTTAGCTTGTAAGATTTATTGTTATTAGACATGATAAACATGACTTGATTATGTAAATATCCCAAAGAATCTTCCAATGTTAAAAATTCTTTTTGATTTGGAACAAATACTGTAGGTACCTCTGTTATCTTAAGTCCTTTGTCATCATTTGAAGATGCACTAAATCTCTCCGCAACAAATGAACATACTGTGGAAAATATTGCAGAACCATAGCGACGTCCGATTAAACCACCAGCAATAGTTCCCCAAGGATTACCTGTAGTGGAGCCGATTAAGGCACCAACTTTTGGTCCCCAAATTTTACCTGCTATAGCACCTGCAGCATCTGCAAGTACAACAGATGTAGAATTGTTTACATATGGCTTTAGAAAATCTGCATTATTTAGTTCGTTTGCACGACTATTTGTAGATATTGAATCAAAAGCCAAGTTTAGACTATCAACAGAAGCTAGAAATGCTTTATTAACATCCTCTTGATTTAAGCTAGAACTAACATTGTCTGTTACAATTTCATTTGTACAAGACAACATACATATGCTAAATAATGCATAAAAAATAAACGAACCTAATTTTTTCATAATTTTGTTTTTTATATTATAATACTTGTATTCGGATAAAAATTTTATAAGAGTACCCTCTATATATTGAGACTTCGAACTATTTATATTTTACTTAGTTACTTTGAACATGGAATGGATATTATCTTGCTTAAACAGAAGTGGACCAATAGACTTGGATATTGTGTGAATTGTCTGTGGAATATTGAAGTTTTTTTACGCTATGATGAGTAGCTTTTGTATGCATCACAGCAATCAGAGTCATTTGTGTCTTGTCTGTAAAAGTATAAAAAATAATCCAAAAGTTCAAAGAACGATATATTTAATTCATTTTCAATAATTTAGACTACATTGTCCGGACTGTAGAGAGTGTTAGTATAATATATTATCGATAAACGATTGTTCCTACAATTTTTATAGTTCCTGTTTGTCCCGAACATATAGTATAGACTCCTGAACCATAATCTGAAATCTGATAAATCTCAGTTTCGTTTTTTAGTACTTCTCGTTTTTGATCTTGTTCACACATTTTCCCATTTTTGTAGATAATGATATTCATATTATCTGTGTCTTTTTTAAAAGTAAGCTCTAAAGCTCCTTCTGATGGTATAAATGTTCCTTTTACATCCGAATTGGATATTTTGACTACATCATCACCATCATTTATATCGTAAGGGTCTACTTGTGCCTCAACATTTGCTATATATGACAAGCATAATGTTGTGAGAATAAATACTTTTTTCATGTTGTTCTTTTTTAAAAATTGATAATTTCTGTTCACAAAGTTATAGAAATGAATTTGGATTTGCTTGATTTTTTATGATTTATTTTTCTTAGTGTTACAAAAGTTATGATTGATTTAAAATATTGATATTGAGAGGCTTAAGTACGAATATTGCTTGTTTTACAAGATAAAAATGTAACGCATGTAATATAAAAGATGTTGGTTTTTTGTCTCTAAAATATCAATTAAAAGATAATTATATTAACTTTGTAATGGAAAATATTTGTAAGTGATGAACAAAAATAGCTTTTATTTTTTACTTGTAGCGATGGTATCGCTATTTCAGGTTGGCTGTATTAATGATAATGCAACTTATCGGCAAATGGTTTTTGTTGATTCGTTGATTTATCGTAATCAACCAGATTCTGCTGATATAGTGCTCGCAAAGGTCAAGAATACAATAAGGACAGAAAAAGAAGTGGCATATTACGGACTTCTGTTAATGAACATTCGATATATGCAATATCGCCCATTAAAATCAGATACTCTAATTAGTAAAAGTATAAAATATTACGAAAAGATAGGCGATAATGAAAAGTTGGCAGAGTCGTATTTGGCGAAAAGTAAAAACTTATATTCGAGAGGCTTTGTTCATCAATCTGTTATTTGTGCTAAAGAATGTGAGAAACTTATTCCTCAAATTAATAATCTTTCTCTTGAAAGCGAATTGTATCGTTTCCTGTCAAGGATAAATACTAAAGGTGGAGATTATAATGCAGGATTAAAATATGCACGTAAAGCTTTGTGTATAGCAGAATCTAATGATAGAGGAACTTGGAAAGTTAGTAGTTATTCCAGAATGGCTATAACTTTTGCAAAACTTGGTGATGCAGATAGTGCATGCTTTTATATTAACAAGTGTATCCCTTACTTGGATTATTTTTTTCCTAAAGATAGAGTTGTCGTTATGGATAACATTGGTTACCTTAATCAAGAACGTAATCCAGAGTTGGCTTTGAAATATCTAAATATGGCTTTGGCAACTTATCCATCTGTCGACACATATGATAATTTAGCCCGAATTTATGCCAAGCAAGGTAAGAAAACGAAGGCAGATAGTTTGTGGCAAATGGCTCTGCAGACAAAGGATGTAGAGAAACGATGTGCTATAGTTGGTGCAATGTTGAAGCAAAAGAAAGATGAAGGAGATCAAAGTGAAATTTTAAAGTTGTCGCAGCGACTATTAGTGCTCAAAGATAGCGTTAACAAACTACGCCAAGAAAATAATGTTAGGGAACTACAAAAGGAGTTTGATGCAAATGAAACGATTATAGCACAACAAGAACATATAAGAAATATGATGTGGGTGATCTGTTTTGGTCTTATTGTTATTGGGCTAATGATTCTAATAGGGTGGCTGTATGTCAGAAACAGACGATTAAAAATACTTGCAGAACGATTGGATAGAACTAAGAAAATGCAACAATACCAAGCAACTATCAATCTTTTGAGGGAGAATGAGCAGAAAGCTCAGTCTACAATTTCAAATATGGTAAAGAGCGATAATACGAACCAACGAACAATAGAACGTTTAAATAATAAACTAAAGAAAATGCAGGAGCAAACGATAGAAGACGAAAGAAAAGCGTGCTTATTATATAAGTCTGCTATGCAAGGTTCATCTATTAGAGAGTGGAAAAAGGCTGAACAGCAGGCATTTCTTGACTATTATTTCCATATCGATTTTAGTTTTCTGTCATCGCTTGATACTTATGATAGTTTGTCGCCACGTGAAAAAGTATATCTTGTTTTAATACATGAGGGCATGGAAGAGGAACAAGTGAAAAATATGATGGGAATATTAGACACTTCAATGCGAGTCCTTAAGAGTAGGATTAAAAGCAAAATGCAATTATAAAGACCATTGGGCTCTACGAAGTAGATTGAGGTAGATACACGATTGGTATGTGTCACAAACTTAAACTTGGCACAGATAGTTGATGAAGGAAATGATAGGGGGTATAAGGTTTATGTTTAAAAGACTATCTAAACACTAGACACTAAACACTAAACATTAGACACTAAACATTAAGACAAGGAATGTTTTTCCATAATGTATAGGCTAAAAAGTTTTCATCAACACTTCTCTTAGGTCGTCGCTCGTGGCAAGTCCCAGCTTCTTGCGGATATGTATGCGCACCGAACTGATGTTGTTGGGTGTTTTGTTGAGTATTGACGCTATTTCATATATAGTCTTGCCACCGATAATCAATCGGCATACCTCCTGCTCTGTAGGTGTCAACGAGGGCAACACAGATGAAATATTGGCATGTTGCATTCGTCGATGAGCCATTCGCTGTTCCACAGCTCTGATAAGGTTGGCTTCGGTGCGCTCGTCGAGACGGTCGAAGAAGTCGGTGATGTCCTTGTCGCTCTGCTCTCCTCGTCCCAGTTGTATATAGGCAAGCAGTTCGGTTTTGGTCATGTGGAAAGTGGCAAGCACTCGGTTGATCGTAGTGTGATAGTCGGCATTTTCGCATTGCATATCTCGTATGCCTCTTCTTATCATTTCGCCCAACACACATGTGAACATTTCCACAAGAACGAATATCACTACTATCTGTTTATTAAATCCTCCGTCGGTGTATAGATAAGCAAATACGATTGTGGCAATACTTATTGTGGCTATTATCGTTGGTATATGTCTGACGACAGCCATAACAAGATAGATGATGAGGGCGAGCGAAATAATCTGGTTGAACAATATAGTCTGGTCAAAACCCTCAGGACGTTCTATAGCCATATACACAATGCGAGCACTGCCTGTCAGCTGTATCAACAATCCATAGCTATCTTCAACGACATACGACGCGTCATATACAAAACAAACAGCACCACTGTCATCAACCACATCAGAGCCGATATGGCATACAGTATGCCACTGCTGCGTCCTACTATTCCCATGATGTGCATAGGCACACCAGCCACTATCACCGTCAAACAGAGCGTCAAGAATATGATAAGGCACAGACGCTGCTGCCAGTTGCTGCTGCGATGGTCGAGAAATCTGGTTAGTCGTTGTATATTTTTTGATTTCATTCTTTTTTGAATTTTGTCGCTACAAAGGTAGCCTTTTTTCATGATTTTACGTCTTTTTACCCCCACTTTTTACACCTCTTTACGCTATTTTACGGTTATGTGTTTTTTGCCTTGATGCTATTTTAAACTAATTTTACTGCTTGTGCAATAATAAAATCAACAAATATGAAGAAAACCATTAACTATAAACACTCTCGCAGCGTATTTATATTTGCGTTGCTCTCGCTATTTATGTGTATGTCTTCTGGCAAGGTGTCTGCCGTACAACTCAAACCAGTTGTCCAAATTGAAAATACGTCCTACACAAGAAGTGGCACGGAGGTGACGCTTAAGTTGTGGATATTCAACTGGAAACTGGAGACTTTAAACCCCAAACAATACAATTCCCGTTTTACTGGCGATGTGTATCTCTACATCGACGACAAAGAGGTTGCTAATCTTAAGGAAATGTGGTCTTTAATATCCGATGCAAACTTCACTATGTTTCATGACATACCTGGTTATGTAAGCGATAATTTTGATATAAATCATAATGGCACAAAGGTAGGCTATGCAAAAACGGTAGAACAGATGAAAGCCGAATATAGGGAAGTAATAAGTCTGCTCCGCAAGGGGTATTCCATTCGGGATGTGGCAAAGTTGAGTGGTAAAGGGGTAAGTACCGTACAACGAGTGAAGCGATTACTAAAAGTGCAACCACCGCAATAATACTATTGATTTTACGTTCTTTTCAAAAAGGGTTTGTGCAATAGTGGCTTAAAGGC
>ERZ773202.1055-NODE-1055-length-19807-cov-7.782706_pt1 | contig 19807 bp, 9 predicted proteins | sample MGYA00580998_ERZ773202 | MGnify/ENA primary metagenome ERZ773202 (study PRJEB29015, sample SAMEA2737803) | human gut metagenome | biome: human gut; feature: human-associated habitat; material: faeces | place: China | collected 2012 ...
GAATTGATCCGGACAGGAGGCAACATTGATACAAGTTATCCAGAGGACAGGGCAAGAGCAATCCGTATCATAGCAGGTATTGCAAATAATATTAATCAGGCGGTAAAGCTTGGCAATTCACAGGGAAGATTGTATTACAGCGATATTGATAAATTGCAGAACAGTCTGGATGATGTAAAGAAAACATTCGGGGAGGTGCTGGAAGTATGGCGATTACAAAGATCTTAAATATAAAAGAGTCAGAAGGTAGAAATCCGGCATCACACCTGAAGAATGCTTTGGAATATATACAGAATCCGGATAAGACAGAAGAATGTGTACTGGTGGGCGGTATTAACTGCCTGCCGGACACGGCATTTGAGCAGATGGAGGAGACAAAGAATATTTTTCATAAGACGGGTAAAAGGCAGGGCTATCATGTGATCATATCGTTTTCACCAGAAGAAAAAGTAACGGCAGAACAGGCAATGTATGTGCTGGAGCACTTTGCGAAGGATGTGCTTGGCGATGATTATGAAGCTGTGTATGCAGTCCATACTGACAGGGAGCATATGCATCTGATCTGGAACAGTGTCAGTATGACAACCGGCAAGAAATACAACTCACCTAAAAGCAACTGGAAGAACCATCTCCAGCCTATTACAAATAAATATTGTGATGAACTTGGACTTTCCATAATGCCAGCAGAATATAGCAGGAATCCGAAAAATATCAGCAGGGACAAGTGGGAAAGAGAAATGTCCATGAAAGAGATAATTCTCAGGGATGCCAAGATGTGTGCATATGCTGCCGGGAATGTGGAGCATTTTAAATATCTGATGAAAAGACTTGGATATGTATTTAAGAAAGATGCGTGGATGGAGGTGCAGGCACCGGGATTTCGGTATTATCATAAACTGGCAAAGCTGGACGAGATGTTTTCAGAAGATATGTTACGGCATTATGTGGATATGCCATGGATGGCAAAGCCTTACTTTTATTCGTCTGATATAAGGGGATTGCACAGGGCGAAGCTGTCACCATTCCAGAAGCAGTTTTATGCAAAGCTGTATCGGTTAAGGATTGTAGAGCAGAAGCGGTTTGTAGTCGGCGGAGCAAAGTATGCAGAGGATTTGAAGAGGTTTCATCAGTTACAGGACGAATATCTGTTGCTTGTGAATAATGACATCAAAAGTATTGTGGAGCTTGTGGATTTCATAAGTGAGCAGGAAGAAAGGATTCAGCAGATTGAGGACAGACAGCATGAGATATACCAAGAAAGCTCAAGTCGGAAACGGAATATTAAGAACGAGGCGCAGTATCGTGAGTATCAGATATGGCATGTGGAAGTGCAGGAAGAACTGGACGAACTGAAGCAGGAGAAAAAGGATATTAAGAGGCAGATACAGCTTGCTGATGGTATTATAAAAGAAGATTTGTATACGGCTTATTATGCGGTGTCGGAGAATGAGGAGATTGTTGCTGACAGGGATGTTGAGATACCGGGGATGGAAGATGAGGCTGTGGTTGAGAAAGTAGCGGCAGTAGTTGATGAGCCTGATGCAAATGTTGAGGTAATAAATCCTAACAATAAGCAGAATGAAATAGGCAGACAAAAAGAGCAAATTGATAGTGTGAGAAAGCAACAGGCTGATTTAGAGAGCATAGGAATACCAGAGATTCTTAATTTGTCTGATGTGAATGTGACAAGAGTTGGCGAAAGTATAACTGATGTAACAGATAAAAATGGATTTGTTGAAACTAGAGAAACTGAACCTGTGGACAAAGCTGACTGGATTGTCAGGAGAATATCAGAGCTTGGTGGTTATGAGAATGTCAGTGAGTCTGTTAAGGCTGATGTATTCGGATTCGATATTGCTGATGTGAGTGGAAGCATAAGGGTGTTCTCGGATGTAATGAAAAGGCTGGGGATAAAGCTAGATGGTGGTGAGCTTTATGAGGAGTTTCAGAGGATTTATGATGAGAGTGTTGGTAGAGATGCTGGTAAAGATAAGGCGGAAGATAAGATGTGGAATAGGGGCAGAGGAAGATAATTCCTCTGCCCAATATTAGTGTGCCTTGAGGCGTTCGTTGTTAAAGGATGAAAGTTACTAAATCGCCCTAGTAGTGGGTAGGATATAGCCGAACATCAAGGGAGATCTTGTCAGCGGATGGAAACAGATAATAGAAAAGATAGATGTGTTGAGGATTGATGTAGAGAAGTTTATAGAGTATCCGGCGGCTATGATATCCGAAGAGTTTGAGTTTGGAGAGATGGAGTACTTTTCCAGAATTAAGATGTTTAATCGGGTGCTTGATAAGCTGGGGCTGATATGACACATTAGGAATGATATGAGGTGTTTAATAAGATTTATGCGGAGGAGATGCGAGAGAAGAAGTCTAAGAGTAATAGAAATAATCGGTGAAGGGAAGGAAGGGTTTGGGTGCTATGGTGGATGCTGTATCACCTAAATTGCCATATGCAAGAGAATTTATACCTTCGAGACATTCAAGCATAATAGGAACCGAAAATTTCTATATAAGTGTTTTTACAAGAATTAACTTGGTTATGAAAAACCTAAAAATGGTTATTGACAACCAAATGGGGAGGTGGTATATTACATACATAAAGATTTGGTTATAAAAAACCAAGGGAGGTTAAATATGTTAAATATCACTTTAAAAGAACTCAGAGAAGAAGAATTTGCAAGTGTAGAAAAAGTAACCTATGATATATCAGCCAAAATGAAAGGCAGTAACATAGTGATGCCAACTCAATTGTTTGGAATGGCATATTTGGCATATTTGGTGGCTAATAACGGAATTGAGAATGTAGAAGAGATTATCGAATATGTGGAAAAAGAATTACCTGTGGAGCAGTCACTATTTGTAAGGGAAGCTGTTAAGGATGCTTGGTCTGTAGCGATTGATATAGGTGTTTCCTATACAACAGAAACTTTGGTAGCAACATTGTTATGGATGCCTATTTCAAACGGAAGATATGGTGCAGAGATGGAAACACCGGATAGCGTAGCGAAACTTGCAACAAGGATTTTAAATATCGAGAATGATAATGTTGCAGATTTTTGCTGTGGAACCGGTAATTTCCTTATGGAAGCAATAGGAGCTTCGCCTGATTCAAAGTATTATGGAATTGAGATAAATACACATTGCAAGGAGATTTCGAATATAAGATTACAGCTTATTTCAGAACAAGTTACCATTGAGCAGGGAGATACTTTGGAAATGAGTGTTGCAAAGAAATTTGATAAGATTTTTTGTGACTATCCTTGGAACATGAAAGTGTTTAATCTTGGAAAAGAAAAGATGCAGGAATTCGAATCAGTTATTCCAGAAATCAAGAAAGTTGCAAATGCCGATTGGTTGTTTATTTTGAATGCTATGAAGCATTTGGAAAAGGATGGAAAAGCAGTAGTTGTAACAACTAATGGTACAACATGGAATGGCGGAATTAGTAAAAGTATCCGAGAGAAGTTTGTAAAGTTAGGGTGGATTGAAGCTGTCATATCATTGCCGGGCAATTTGTATGCATCAACTTCAATACCTACATCACTACTTGTATTAAGCAAAGGGAATAAATCAATCCGGATGATTGATGCCAGCGAAATGGCAGCAGTTGGTAGAAGACAAAATCTGTTATCTGATGAAACAATTGAAAGCATCGTGAACATGTTTAATGAAGATACAGATAATGCAAAGAGTGTTACTATCGAAGAAATTCAAGATCAGGATTATGCGATTAACCCTTCTCGCTTTTTGGAGGTTGAAATTGAAGTTGAAGATGGTGTTCCTTTTGAAGATTTGATTGTAAATGTAACAAGAGGCGCACAGGTAAAAGCGAATGAGCTTGATGAAATGGTTTCAGAAGAACCTACAGATTATCAATATCTGATGCTTGCGAATATCCAGGACGGAATTATTAGTGATGAACTTCCGTTTCTTAAATCAATGGATAAGAAAATGGAGAAGTACTGCATAAAGAATAATAGCCTTGTTATTTCAAAGAATGGAGCTCCGGTTAAAATTGCAGTAGCCTCAGTTGAGGAAGGAAGAAAGATTTTGGCTAACGGAAATCTTTATGTGATTGAATTGGATGAAACAAAAGTAAATCCTTACTTTGTAAAAGCGTACTTGGAAAGCGAGAATGGGACGATTGCTTTATCCCGTGTCACAGTAGGAGCTACATTACCGAATATTCCGGTAGATGGGTTGAAAAAGATTATGATCCCTTGTCCGGATATATCTGTACAAAATGAGGTGGCTGAAAAATACTTGGCTAAGATGGATGAAGTAAAGATTTTAAAACATAAGCTTGCAAGAGCAACAGCAGAATTGAAGTCTATATACGAGGAGGGATAGAATGGTATTGGCTATTGAAGAACTCTCGGCATTAGAGGATGAAATTATGTCAGTGTTGCCGGATAGAATTACGGCAATCCTGTCAAAGTTGAATAGAAGTGGAAGGTTGGAAGAACTTCTGGAACTACTCGGTATGGAAGATTTGCTGAAACAGGAGCAGGATTTTTATTCATACAAAGAGGGGAAAATTGTCGTTGTCGGTGGTACGGATGTAAAGGAAGAGGTATTACTCAGTATCGCTAAAAATTTGGGCATAGACAAAAGCAGATTTGAGTTTTGTCTTGATTATAAGCAGATACAGAAATTTGATTTTAGAAGAATGCAGTATGCACCGCAATATAGAATCGTATTGTTTGGACCAACACCACACAGTGGACATGGAAAAGGTGACAGTGGAAGTATTATTGCTGAATTAGAGAAGTCATCAGCTTATCCACGAGTTGAGAGACTGATCAGTGGCAGTGAGCTGAAAATAACAAAATCTAATTTCAGAGAAATGTTGGAACGATTGATTGAAGAGGACTACATATAAGCGAAGATTTTGCTTGCGTGTCGCAGCGTACTAAATAAAGGAGAATGATAATATGTCAATGAATGAACTGCAAAAGCAGACTAACGCAAATATACAGGCGAAAGCCAATCTGATTTGGGAAATAGCAACACATCTGGTAGGTTTATTCAAGCCACACGAATATGGCAAAGTTATTTTGCCTATGACGGTTTTGAAACGCTTTGATGATGCATTAAAAGAAACCAAGGATTCTGTAGTAGAGATGGCAAAGAAGCTTGATGAACAGCATGTGGAAGGCGCTGCTCGTGATGGTATTCTTTGTACAGTGGCAAAGCGTGATTTCTATAATACAAGCAGTTTCGATTTTGCTAAATTGATTGTTGAACCTGACAAGATAGAGGATTATTTTGAAGAATATCTGCAAGGATTTTCTGATAATGTGAAAGATATTATTGAAAATTTCGATTTCGATAATACAGTTAAGTTGATGGTAAAGGGCGGAGTGCTCTTTGTAACACTTCAAGAGTTTAATTCTGCAAAGGCAGATATGTCTCCGGATAAGATTACTTCTGCGGATATGGGGTATATTTTTGAAGAATTGATTCGTAAGTTTTCAGAGTCTTATGATGAGCAAGCTGGAGCACACTTCACAAGCAGGGATATTATTTATCTGATGACGGAGTTGCTTGTAGCTCCAGAAAAGACAGATATTATGAAAAATGGATGTACTAAGACTGCTTATGATATGGCTATGGGTACATCACAGATGTTGGGATGCTTGACAGAACGCTTAAAAGAGATTAATAGTGAAGCTGATTTAACTTGTTTTGGTCAGGAGTTCAATCCGGAAACTTATGCCATTGCTAAAGCGGATATGCTTATCAAAGGTGGAAATGCATCTGGTATGAAATATGGTGATACATTGAGCAATGATGCTTTTGACGGATATGAGTTTGACTACATTATTTCTAATCCACCGTTCGGTATTGATTGGAAACGTGAAAAAGAAGCTGTTGAAAAAGAAGCAAAGCGTGGCTATGAAGGACGTTTTGGTCCCGGAGTTCCTGCGATTTCAGATGGGCAGATGTTGTTCATGCTCAATGGTGTAAAGAAGTTAAAAGAGGGTTCCGGAAGAATGGCTATTATACAGAATGGTTCGTCCTTGTTTACAGGGGATGCCGGAAGTGGTGCTTCTGAAATTCGTAAATATGTGATAGGGGAAGATTTGGTGGAGGCGATTGTGCAGCTGCCAACGGACCTGTTTTACAATACGGGTATCTCTACATATATTTGGATTTTGACTAAGGGTAAGGATATGAACCGTAGCGGCAAGATACAGCTTATTGATGCCAGCAAATGTTATGTGAAACGTCGTAAGAATATCGGCTCTAAGAGAGTTGACCTTGACGATGCATGTATTGAACTTATTCTTAGGGCATATGAAGGCTTTGAGAATGAAACCTATGAGGATGATGGATTGGTTGTAGAGTCAAAAGTGTTTGACAAAGAGTTCTTTGGGTTTACAAAGGTTACTGTTGAAACGGCACAGGTAGATGAAGATGGTAAGCCAATCTTGAAGAAAGGAAAGAAACAACCTGTAAAAGGTGCTACAGATACTGAAATCATTCCTTTGAGTGAGGATATAGTTGCATATATGGAGAAGAATGTACTGCCATATAATCCGAATGCTTATATAGATTCATCAAAGAATAAGGAAGGCTATGAAGTCCCATTTACGAGATTATTCTATAAGTTTGAAGCACCGGCATCTTCAGAATCTATATCTGAGGAAATAAAGGAACTTGAAGCGGAAGAAACAATTTTGATGAAGGAGTTGTTTGGAAATGCGTGAGATGAAAGATAGTGGAGTTGAATGGTTGGGCAAAATACCAAATCATTGGATGATTCGGAGAATAAAAAATCTTTTTGAGTTGCGTAATGAAAAAAATTATGAGGCTCTTGAAGATGTTAATTTAATCTCATTATATACGGATAAAGGAGTTGTTCAGCATAGTGATTTAACAGAAACAACGGGAAATAAAGCCGTTACAGCTGAAGGATATAAGATTGTAAAAGAAGATGATATTGTGGTAAATATCATTTTGTGTTGGATGGGGGCAGTAGGTAGATCTGCTTACAATGGTGTTACGAGTCCGGCATATGATGTGTATAAGCCACTGCATGATACTAACAGTAAATATTATCATTATTTATTTAGAACTTCACAATTTAATGGTGAATGTTATCGTTATGGACGAGGAATTATGTTGATGAGATGGAGAACTTATTCAACGGAGTTTAGAGCCATTTCGGTTCCATTACCACCAGAGGATGAGCAAAAAAGAATTGTGAATTTTCTTGACAAGAAGATAGATGATGTTGATAGACTTATTGGTAATGTGCAGAAGCAGATTGAAAAGTTGAAAGCTTATAAACAGAGTTTGATTACAGAGGTTGTAACAAAGGGAATTGACCTTACTGTGCCGATGAAGGATAGTGGTGTTGAGTGGATTGGAGAGATCCCAGAGCATTGGAATATAGAAAGACTAAAATTTAATGTTTCTATTAATGCGGAGAAACAATCAAGCTTGGATTTGCCGTATATTGCACTGGAACATATAGAAGGATTTTCCGGTAAGCGAATAAAGACTGATAATGTATATGAAGTAGATGGTGCGATTGTTGCTCATAGCGGAGAAATTCTGTTTGGTAAACTTCGTCCTTATCTTGCAAAAGTGTACAAAGTTGAAGAAGAAACATATGTTAGCAGTGAGTTTGCGGTATTTAGTGCTGAAACTATAGATAACCAATATCTCAAATGGTATATGTTAAGCTATGGATTCCTTGATACTGTTAATGCATCGACATATGGAACAAAAATGCCACGAGCTAATATCGACTTCATCAAAAATATGTATATTCCTGTTTTTGATGTTCAGGAGCAGGAAAAAATAGCTTTATATCTCAATGAGAAAAGTTCTAAGATTGACCAGCTGATTGCCATCAAGCAATCCAAAATTGAAAAACTGGAACAATACAAGCGTTCCTTAATTTACGAATATGTCACAGGTAAGAAGGAGGTGTCATAATTGGATAAAAGCGAAAAGAGATTTGAACGAGATATAGAATCATTTCTTATCTCACCGGAAGGTGGATATACTCAGTTCTGCGGACAGGATGAAGAAGGTAATTGGGTACATAATCGCCAGCATGATGTAGCTAAGTGTATCTATATGGATGTGCTTTGCGAGTTTATTGAAAAGACGCAACCAAAGGAGTGGGCGAAGTATGTAAAGTACTATGGCGCAAATGCATCAGAGAAACTGTACCATCGCTTAGAAACGGCTATATCCAATCAAGGCTTGTTATATGTTCTTCGCAATGGAATAGAGGATATGGGCTGTAAGTTGAAGGTGTGCTATTTTAAGCCGGAATCAGAAAACAGTTCTTTGGCAGCGGAACGTTATGAGGCGAATATACTTGGTTGTACCCGTCAGTTCCGCTATAGTACTGCCAATACCAATACTATAGACATGGTTCTTTCTGTCAATGGTATTCCGGTGGTGGCTTTGGAACTGAAAAATCAGTTGACAGGTCAGGATTACCATTGTGCAATCAAGCAATTTAAGGATGATCGTAGCTCTAAGGAGTTTGCCTTCAGATTAAACCATAGATTTTTGGTTTACTTTGCGGTTGATTTATATGAGGCTTGGATGACTACTCAGTTAGCAGATGGTAATACTCATTTTCTGCCATTTAATCAGGGGTCTAATGGAGCTGGGGTAACCGGAGGAGCAGGAAATCCACGAAATCCAAATGGATATGATACAAGTTATCTGTGGGAAGAAGTACTTCAAAGAGACAGTATGCTTGATTTGATTCACCGCTTCATTTCCTTTGTGAAAGAAAAGGAAGAAGTGGTTAAGAATGGTGTTACTAAAACCGTAACGAAGGAAAAGATGATTTTCCCTCGTTATCATCAGTATGATGTTGTGAAAAAAATCATGGCTGATGTGAAAGCAAATGGTGTTGGGAACAATTACTTGATTCAGCATTCGGCAGGTTCCGGAAAGTCTAATTCTATCGCATGGATTGCCTATAGATTAGCATCTGTGCACGATGCATATAATAGGGGATTGTTTGACTCTGTTATTGTAGTTACAAACCGTGTGGTATTGGATGGTCAGTTGCAGGATACCATCAACAGTTTTGAACATCAGGTTGGCTTGGTAGAAGCTATTGATGATAAGAAAAACTCCAGAAGCCTTGCTGAAGCTATAAATGATAAGAGGCGTATTATTATCTGTACAATTCAGAAATTCCTTTTTGCTAAAAAGGACATGGAGAAGTTCCGTGGACGTAAATTTGCGGTAATTATTGACGAAGCACATCAGGGACAGAATGGGGAGAGTGCAAAGACTCTCAGACGCAGTCTGATTGATATAGGTGTTGCAATTAAGGAATATGCAGAAGAGGCAGGCATTGAAGAAGAGGAAGTGGATTTGACCGACGAGTATATCAATGCGGTTATTGGTCAGGGAAGACATGATAATCAGTCATTCTTTGCATTTACAGCTACACCAAAACAAACGACGATAGAGACTTTTGGAACTGTTGTAGGAGTAAATGAGAATGGTGAATCTATTAGAGCACCGTTCCATGTGTATTCTATGAGACAGGCAATCGAAGAAGGGTATATTCTTGATGTGTTGGCAAATTATACAACAGTAAAAGAAGCTTTCAAACTCATAAAAGTATCAGAGGATAATCCGGAACTGATTGAGGGACCGACATCCCGTGCATTATTTAAGTACTACAAGAAACATGGTTATACGATTGCTCAGAAGACAGAAATGATAATGACGAACTTCCTTGAAAATTGCCGATATCAGATAAATGGAAAGGGAAAGGCGATGGTAGTCGCCGATAACCGTGCTAATGCAGTCCGCTATTATCTTGCAATCAGGAATTATATAAGGGAGCATGAGGCGGAGTGTGCCGGAAGTGATGTTATGATCGCTTTTTCCGGAGAGGTAACTCTTGAGGATTATCCGAGTGAGAAACCATTTACAGAGGCTACTATGAATGTGGATGAAAACGGAAAGTACATTACCACAGACAAGAAGTTTCGTAAGGCGTTCCACAGTAGCCAGTACAATATTCTGGTGGTGGCGAATAAGTATCAGACCGGATTTGATGAACCATTGCTCCATACGATGTATGTTGACAAAAAGCTCCATGATGTTACCGCAGTACAGACACTTTCTCGTTTGAATCGTACAACATCAGGGAAGAATAGCACTTTTGTATTGGATTTTGAAAATACAGAGGAAGATATTAAGGGAGCATTTCTTCCTTATTATGAAGATACTACTATGGAAGGCGATACGGATATAAACGCAGCATACGATATTAGAAATAAGATACATGATTATATGATTTATAATTATGATGATGTGGATGGGTTCAATAAATTCATGGTTTCTAATGTTGGTAAAAATCAGGATGCGGCAGCATTGGGCAGATTGGCAGGTATGTTCCGTCCGGTCATCCAGAGATATAAGGATTTAGATGAGGATGACAGAGAAGCATCAAGAGATTATATACGAAGATTTAACCGTATTTATTCATATGTTACACAGCTGGTGCGTTTGCACGATCCTGAGTTGTTTCATGAATATCAGTACACAACGCATCTTATAAAACTGCTTCCTAGACCTAATGTTATAGATTTTGTTGATGTTGATGATAAGATTCGTTTGGAGTATGCTTCACTTACTGAGACTTTTGCAGGAGCAATTATATTGGATGAAAAACCACCAATATTTGTTCCAGGGGGAAGTGCAGCACCAAAGAAAAATAGCAAGAAAAAGGATACATTACAAAGTATCATTGATAAGGTAAATGAACGTTTTAGCGGTAACTTTACTGATGCGGATAGAGTAATCATTGAAGGTATTTATCAGATGTTTATGAAGGATACTGAGGTGAAGAAATTCAAAAAATATGCTAAGGATAACAGTACTGAAATGTTCGTGAAGTCATTGTTCCCAGACAAATTCAGGGATATTGTGACACAATGTTTCTTGGATAATAACGATTCTTTTGCTAAGTTATTTAACGACCCTGATTTTTATCAGAAGGTTCAGGATTCTATGGCAGCAGAATTGTATAAGGCATTGAGGAAGGATTAAAAAGTTGAATTACTTAGTGTTTATGTGAGGAGGTTATAAAATGCAGAGTCCAATCCATGAAGGATATGAATATCAGGATTATTTTACTGTTTCAATAATTCTACAACTGATGGTTCAACAGATAGATGCTGAGCTGATTATAGATCGTAAGGATTTCAGCGGAGATAAATTTGATGATTTAAAGTTGAAGATGTCTAATGGTAACATTGAATTTCAAATTAAGTATTCTGATGATGAAAGCTCCCATAAACTTACTAAAGATGACTTGGCAAATGGCAATGGACATGATACTGCGTTATGTGATCTTTTCGCTTCTTGGAAAATGAGAAAAGAATCCGAAAATGATACTCAAATAAAGTTATGTCTTGCGTGGAACATGCCTACTGATGATGATCCAATTACAGAGTATTTGAAGCCTATTCAAGAACAATTTCTGCCTTTTTCGGTTGCTGCATATTCGTTTGATGGTGACGTGTTTTGGCCAGCAGAAAAATTACCACCAAAAGGTTGGAGAAAGTTTAATACGGCGATTAAGTTAGGGCTTATTGATAGAGAAGCCTTTTTAGCTTTTTGTAATGAGCTCACGATTATTTTAGAAATGCCTAAAGCAAGTCTGGATTTAAAGAATCCTGGATCCCTAGAAAATGTAATTATTCGACAGACTGAGAAATTGGGGGTAGGAATATATCCAAATGATGCTCTCAACGTAGAGGATATTATTTATAAACTTGCAACGGAAGTAAAACATTCTAGAGCGATAGGAAACAGACTTTATACAAATATATTAGTGGGGCACCTTGGATTAATAAAGGATTATGGAAAATTCGATCAAAGATTCCCGGTGGATTCAGCACATCAGATTATACTTGGTGATGAAATTGAAAAGCTACACAGAGTAATTCTTGATTCAAAACGTGTTATTATTTCAGGAAATCCTGGATCTGGAAAGTCTTGGTTTGTTGATGAATACATAGATAAACTTACGAGAGAAGATAGTAAAGTTATACATTATAATTGTTTCCATTCTTTACAGGATACAAATAGCCTTGACAGAATACGTGTCACTTCCCTATATGGAAATTTAGTTTCGCAGATTGTGGAACAATGTCCAGAGCTAGTTGTACATAAAAATACAATTTTTGGTGCTAATAAAGCAGAGCTTGAAAATTTGCTTTGTTTCATTGAAGAAGAATTCTATTTAGTGGTAGATGGTCTTGATCATATAGCTAGAGAATATGAGCTAAATAAAGATTTTATTTCCCGCTCTGAAATTGAAATCATTTCGGAACTGTTGGAAATCGATTTTCCTGATAACTGCTATTTAATAATATCATCGCAGCCAATAGATGAAATAGAGAAGTTTAAAAGCAAGAACTACAGTGTATTTGAGATTGAGCCATGGGGAATAGAACAAGTAAAATCCTTGATGAAGACTTTTCAAATTAGTGATGATACTATTGAAGATGATGATATTTCATCAATAAGCGCATATTTACTTAAGAAATCTCAGGGGAATGCTCTATACCTTAGTTATATCTTGCGCCAATTACGAAACTTAGATGTGAATAGAGAATTAATAGACGAAATACCTGACTACGATATCAGTCTGTCTAAGTATTATTCCTATTTGTATACAAAAGTTCATAATAACCACACGGTTAATGCACTTTGTGGTGCAGATTTCTATCTTAGTTTAAATGATTTAATGGAGATTACGGGAGATGGAAAATATGTAGAACAAGACATATCGGTGCTTCATCCATTATTGATAGAAAATACACTAAGTGGTGGTTTTTCAATCTATCATGAAAGTTTCCGCCGGTTTGTTTTAGCTTCATTAAAAGATAAAAAAGTGGATTTAGAGAGAAATGTCTATGGTATTCTTGCTGATTGGTTACAGAAGAAACCATTTTTTGAATTTGATAAGTCATTTTATTATCTTACTGAATTGCTGTATAAAATCAAGAGAGATGTCGATAATATTGAATTGATTGAGAAAGAATTTGTTCTTAAATCAGTATCAGAGGGTTATTCTCGAAAACGTATAAGAATGAACTTGAATTGTATTATCCGAAGTGCGGGTAGAATTAGAAATTTAGTTGCGTTGGCAACAGCAGGTGAGTTGTTGGCAATGCTCGATGATATGAATGAATTCGATAGTACTGGAGAAGAGTACTTCCAAGCAATATGTGATATAAAGGGTGCTTCTAAACTAAATCAATTAATGCAAATTGATGGAAAACCAACCTTTGATATGAATACAGGCCGAATTGCGTGTTATATTTCTTCGAAAGCGGGTATTACACCTTGGTGGGAACTGTATTTAGATACAGAGGCTAAACAGTATAAAATTGAGGAACTTAAATACTATTATAGATATTATCTTGATGAACAAGGAGTTAGTATCATTCCTAAGCTTATGGAGGTAATAGAAAAAGAAAAGGTTTCAATAAGAAACCAATGTATTGAGATTGCGTATGATGAGTTACAGGACTATATAGAATTTGATGAAATTGCTTCAATTGTGGAGGAGCAACAACTGATTAATTGGAAAAACTATCTTTCGTATATTGAGACTGGATATTATCCGCAAAGTGAAGTTTCCTTTGAGGTTACAATTGGAAACTGGGAAAAAATCAAAACATTGAGGATGCCAGGAGAAAAAGATATAATGATTTTTAAAGAATTTTTCTCACAAATATATTATTTGGCTGTAGCGGGGGATAGGAAAGTAATAGAGAAAGTCTGTGCGGATTGTAAAAATATTAACTGGTTCTATAATTGGATAATATATTCTGTCAAGATGTCAGAATTGTGTGCACACACAACACAAATGGATTCTAAAACAATCTGTGAAACAGCACTTACTAATTTGAAACTATTGCTACAGGATACGGAAGTTTTCAAAGGAGAACCACGTACTTGTGATTTGTATTTTCTACAGAATGAATTAACAAGGTCATATGAACTGGCAGTAGAGCTGATTGTCAAAAATGGAACAGTAGAGGATCTGGAGAAAGCCCTGGGGATTCTCGAACGGCTTGATGATGAAACTGGAACAAGTTTGGATCATAGTATGGGAGGTCCATTAACTGATGCTGAATTTTTGGGCTTAATATCTCGTTTTCTGACAATTGATAATTATGAGATCGTAAAACCTTATTTATTAAGAACTCAGGAGAAAATAGAAAAAAATGAGGTATATGATTGCATAGCTGCAGCAAAGTTACGCTTTGTTAGTCTTATTTCAAAGTATAATAAGTCTGAGGCTTTAGAGTATTTTGATATATGTATACATTATCTTGTTGCATATGGATATCACAAGGATATTATTCTGTTGCAAATTATGGATTCTTATAACATTTTTTTTGAAGCTGTTGCAGGAAATCCAGAAGAGGAACGTGATACAATAACAAAAATGACAATGGCTCTTTGGAATCATACTGATGGAAGAGAAACAAAGCACTTTCTAAATCGCTGGTTTGATGAATTGCTTAAGATAGACTCGAAGTATGCACTTGCATTCCTGTCAGGGCTACAAATCAAGTTTGGAAAAAGCTGGGTTGTGGAGGGTATGTTACGTTCTACTATAAAAAAGTATAGCAATGATTTGGATTGTTTAGATATTGTAATTGAACTGATTGAGTCGCTTCCAAATGATACAAGCCCAAGAATAATTGATGCATCCACATCTGTATTCAGAACACTAGAGCAGATATACACAGGAGCAGACGATGATGAAAGATTACTAATCAAGCGCCGTATGAATGAACTTGTTATCAATGTTGTTTCAAGATTTAATATTCTTGATAGTCCTTGGCCGGACAATGATTCGTGTAAAGATGGAAGCATTAAAGAATTTTTATTAACAGTTGAGTCATCAGGATTTGATGTTTCACAGTATATAGAATATTTCCATATAAAAAAAGCCAACGATATGGAAAACAAAGAAGTTAAGAAAACAGTGGATGTTTTTGAAGCTAATCAAACACCTTTTGAAGCTTTAACTACAGAGGATGCAAAGAAATGGTTTGAAACACATGATTTAATTGAGCGAGATGTACAAGATATCTGTAGATTCCTTAGAAATTATCAGAATGATAAGGACTCTCTACTTGAGATAATGAGATTTATAATTACTGAATACGGTGGATGGAGGTATAGTAAGAAACGTAAGGATACTGTTCTACAAATCATTGAGCAGTTGGAACTTGACGATAAAGAACTGTCAGAAATTCATATGTTGATGTACCTTTATTCATATGAATGGGGAAGCTCGTTAATTGATAAGGATGAATTTCTCAATAGTATACGACTTAGTTCTGATATAGCTCGTAACATATTTTATAGTGAATTACCTGAAGTTATTATTTCACATTCGGGCAGAATTACAAAAGGTCTTTTGGATGCACTTTTTGCGGTTGGGTATGATAAGAACAGCATTATTACGATTTGGAGAAATGCATTTGATATTATGAAACTTCGTTTCCCAAATCTTGATCATTATCCTATTGATAATGTTTTGGTAGAAACTGATGAACTATTAGGACTGCGTAATTGCTTATTAATGCGGTTTATTGATGGAGGTAAGGAATCGTTTCTGGCAACGTATGCTTATTTGGCGAATGCTGCTGAAGAAGAGAATTATTCAGAATTTACAGAAGCAATAGTATTTTGTCTAGAACATTATGAACAGTATAATCTTGTGACACAAATAGCAATTGCTGATTTAGTAAGATGTTATGGATATCGTTTGAAAGATTTGAATGTTGATCGAATGATAAATGCAATTAATGCTGTTTATCCAACCAGAAATTTGCTTTTGGACGTCATATTTTCGGAATTTACAATATATAAGAGCTATCTTTTAAAGTGTGTAGATAAGCATTCACCAGATTATTTGGAACAAGAAGATCTTGAGTTTTACTTAGCTGAGCAACTATATGATCTTGGAAAAGAAGAGGCTAGAGAAGGAACCGATGAATACGCTAAGAATTCAGTATATAGAGATCCAATTATGCAGGTGGTCGATACTTGTGGTATTGACTATGTAGAACTGTACAAAAGGCTACATGCATCAAGTAGATTGAATAATAAAATACGCGCTTTTGTTGGTGGGGGAAGTAAGATGCCTGAAACAAATACCGTGTACAAATCATATGTAATTCAATATGCGCTCCACGCAATCATTGAAAAAGCTTATCGTGACAGAAAACCAGAGTTGATTCCGCAGAATTTGTTTCGGTTGATACCTGACTACCAGGGGATATATAGATTATTCAAGTGCCGTGAAATTCAACCTCGAAATCATCTATATGATAAGAGTAATTCGTGTGTTCCTTTTCTTAAAAATAATGAGGAGGAATACATTCTAATCGGATGCTATGAGACAAGAACAAGAATTGATTATCATCAGGCGTCTTTTGCTTTTGCATATCAAGGTATAGTAGGAGATAGTAATGAAGAGAATCAGATCCCATTCCGACGATATTTAGCTCCAGCGGTTGGAAAAGGAGAAACTTATATGATTTCAGATAATTCGGAATCTCTTATTAATATTATTAGAACATTTGATAGAGAATTAGAAGATGCAGATTACCTGTGGCCTAGTATTTCGATTTCTAAACTTTTTAACATTCATATGGAATTTGATTTTTTGAATGGAAGATATATTGCAGTTAATCAGGATAATGATATTGTTTGTATTATGAAAAAATGGTTATCGAGTTACAAAGGTGACAGCGAATATCCAGGCAATGCAATTCCGTTATATAGTGGTACCGAGTTGTATATAAAGAAAGGGTATATCGAAATGTTGGAGAAACAATTTGGAACGTTGATGATGAAAACTTGTGTGGAATCATATACGCAGAATTACTGATTTGTAAGAACTGTAAATTATATACAACATGTGCAGTGGGAATCAGCATGATATATGAAAGAGATGAAAATGATGGTAAAAATAGATAAGCTGTATTATAACTTCAATTGTGTAAAAAATATAGTTAAAGTAGAAGGTGAATGCTTGGTATGAATATAAAAGATTTAATTGGCGAAGCAACAGAATACGATAAAAAGCTGGCATTGGAGGAAAAGAAACCAAAAAGTTGGTGTAAAAGTGTAAGTGCATTTGCAAATACATTTGGTGGAGCATTGATTTTTGGTATCTCTAATGAGGGAATGGTTGTCGGACTTGAAAATCCGGAAGGCGATGCAGAAAAGATTAGTGAAGTGATTAAGACAAGACTTGATCCCATGCCGGAATTTAAGCTTAGATTTTATCAAACAGAAGATGGTAAGGTTTTGATCATACTTGATGTATATAAGGGTGATGAAACTCCATATTATTATTCGGGAGATGGTGTACTGGAAGCTTATGTTCGTGTTGGAAATGAGAGTGTAAAGGCAACTGCAACAGAATTAAAACGTCTTGTCCTCAGAGGAAAGAATACTTCCTATGATTCGCAGAATTCTACCTATAAGGCGGAAGATTATGCTTTTTCAAAGCTTAAGGAAAGATATAAGAAGTGGACCGGAAACAGTTTCGACGATAAAGATTTGATTTCTTTTGGACTGGTAAATGAACAGGGGAACTTGACCAATGCAGGAGCGTTACTTGCCGATGAAAGTCCTATTCGTTGTTCAAGGCTGTTTTGTACAAGATGGAATGGGTTGAATAAAAGTGGTGGTGCAGTCGATGCATTAGATGATGCTGAGTATTCAGGCAGTGTTATTTCACTGATTGAAAATGGGGAAGCCTTTATCAAACGTAATTGCAAAATGAAATGGCGTAAAACAGCAAATTCAAGAGAAGAAATGCCGGAGTATGTAGAGCGAAGCTATCATGAAGCACTCGTAAATGCTCTAGCACATCGTGATTATCTGGTAAATGGGAGTGAAGTTCATATTGACATATACGATGACAGAATGGAAATCTATTCTCCGGGAGGAATGCCGGATGGGTCCATGATTCAGGACAGAGATCCGCTTACAGTACCTTCTACCAGAAGAAATCCGGTTCTTGCAGATGTGTTCAACAGGCTTGGATATATGGAGCGTAAAGGTAGTGGATTTGGAAAAATCATCGGCGGATATGAATTTCAGATTAACTATGATGAAAGTAAAAAGCCATCTTTTAGGTCAGATCGATACCAGTTTACAGTTGTGATGCCAAATTTGAATTACAATGTCCCTCAGGATGTCCCTCAGAAAAAAGAGAGAAATCCATTGGAAATTCAAATATTGAATATGATAAAAAAGGATAATAAAATCAGTACAGAAAAAATGGCAATGACGTTGGGGATAAGTTCCAAGACTGTAAAACGTCACATCAAAGATATAGGTATTGTCCGATTTATTGGTCGTGGTTCCAATGGACACTGGGAAATAATTGATGATTAGAAATACAACTTAATATCATGTATAGCAAAGCTATAAGATTTCAAAAATGGAGTCTTATAGCTTTTTTTGTATTTGCCACTGTATTTTATCCTCTGAGCGTTTACGTTTGAAATACGGATGCCTGTCTATAGAATAACCTTTATAAGCACTATTTAAATTTCGTCCGAACTCGAAAAAGAATCCCTACGTCCAATTTTTATTTAATCTTTCCAGCCAGATAAAGCAGCACCGCATCCTGAAATTTCCTCGGATTCAGTGAACATTTCTTTTGAATCGCATTCAATTTATACTGCAATGTATTTTTATGGAGAAAGAGTCGTTCGCTTGTGGCGGCAAGGGACATTTCTTCAGAAAAATAAACTTCCAGCAGATGCAGTTCTTGTTCATTGAGCGGGGCGATTGTCTTGGCTAAAAATTCTTTCTGATTTTCCGGTGTGATCGTAGAAAGAATCAGTTCAAGTGTCAAATCATCAAAAATAACATAGTGTTCAGATGAAATTATAAGGCTGTGCAAAGCAGTTTCAGCAGATTGATAGGAGGTATGGAGCTGGAAGAGTGATGTCGGTTTTCCAACTGCAATATCTAAAATATCGAAATGTTCTTTTGCAAAGAGTTTAAAAATATAATTCTGTTTTTCAAAATCAGTTTCTTCGATCAAAGCAATAAAATCCCCCGGATAATTAAATGTGTGAAGACAAATATGTGCCTGTGCAAACATTTGTTGAATTTTCTGTTCTAAAACAGAGCGGTTTGTAATTGGATTTTGTTTATTTGTGCGAATAAGAACAATTCTTTTCTTTGTGTTGAGATCAATCTTAAATTCATGTAGACAGGAGGTGAGGTATTCCTGATTGTCGTTTTCATTTCTGATCAAAGACTGAATGACAAAATGCTTTTTATCAGCTTGTCTGCGGCTGTACTGATTTAGTTCCTGCTCCCGGATCAGAAGATTGGTGATGCGTTCTGCGAGATAAGCATAACTGCGGACTTTATCAGGTATACCGGTGATTCCGATGACGGCCAGCAGATGTTCATTATGATAAAGCGGAAGATTGATTCCCTGTTTTGTGCCGGAAAAATTGTTGTCTTCTGTTACTTCCAGTACAGAACCGGAAGCAGCGGCCTGTTGTCCAATCTCGTGAAAGGTTCCGACACGGGATGAGTCTGTGCTGGCGAGAATGATACCAGATGGAGCAATAAAGTTGATGTCATGATCACAGACATCTTTGATTGTATTTACGATTTGTTCTGCGAGTTCGCGGTCAATTTTAGTTATCATAGAATTCTTATTATATCCTTTCTTTTGATATAACTGTTCAGAGCCAACCTCCAAAATGCTACG
>ERZ773202.1056-NODE-1056-length-19755-cov-8.104518_pt1 | contig 19755 bp, 19 predicted proteins | sample MGYA00580998_ERZ773202 | MGnify/ENA primary metagenome ERZ773202 (study PRJEB29015, sample SAMEA2737803) | human gut metagenome | biome: human gut; feature: human-associated habitat; material: faeces | place: China | collected 2012 ...
CTTAAAAAAATTAAGTCAAGATAAGACAATAGGAATAATAATATGTAAAAAAGAAAATAAGTATGTAATTGAATATTGTTCAGATGATAGAATAATATCAAGAAAATATGAACTTGTATAATATATTAGTCTATACATATATTTGAAGTATAAATATATTATTATTGAATAATGAATATTTTAAATTTTATTGAATATTCTATTAATAGTGTTAGAAAAAGAAAAACAGGTTATTAAATAACCTGTAATTATTGTACGCTACTGCTTCTTTAGCAAGCGTTTATATAGATCAAGGGAATTTTATAAAAATTCCTTTTTATATTTTTCTATATAGACCAATTGCTTTTCCAACTATTGTAACACTATCTAATATTATTGGAGCCATTGTATCATTTTCTGGTTGAAGACGAAAGTATCCGTTTTCTTTATAAAATGTTTTTAATGTAACACCATAATCATCAGTCATAGCAACTACCATATCACCATTGTTTGCAGTTTGTTGTCTTTGAATTATTACTATATCATTATCATGAATACCAGCATTAATCATTGATTCACCATTTACTCTAAGAGCAAATACTTCTTTTTTTGCAGGGATTAAATAAGATGGTACAGTAAAATATTCATCAGGCATTTCAATTGCTTCTATAGGATTACCAGCAGCAACTTTACCTAAAAGTGGAATATCCATACTGTCTGCTTCTTCATATTCATTTTTTACAAGTAATTCAATAGCTCTATTTTTTGAATTACCTTTTGAAATATATCCCTTTTCTTCTAATGTATTTAAATGTGCATGAACAGTTGCTGGTGAAGATAAATTAAGCGCGGCACATATTTCTCTTACAGTAGGTGGATATCCTTTTTTAGCAAGAAATTGTTTTAAATAATCTAATACATTATTTTGTTTACTTGTTAACTTTTCCATTATATCTCTCCTTATAACAATTTCATTTTAACATACAAAGTGTAAAATGTCAAACAATTGTTCGAAATATTATTGACGCGAACACCTGTTCGTGATAAGATAATTACAGAAAGAAGGGTTAGTATGAAAAAATATTTAGGTTATTTAATTGTTATTATTGTAGGAGTATTAGGATTTATATTAATGATAGAAAGAGCAGATCAAGTTGATAATAATTTAGCAGAAAATAATAATAAGGAAGAAATTATTTTCTAATAGTATTTATTATTTTTTTTTTTTTTGCTATAATTATCATAGTAAAGGGATTGGGTGATACATATGGATAATAGATCACTAGCGGTATTAAAAGGATTATCGTTAGATATAATACAAAATGCAAAAGCAGGTCATCCTGGAATGACACTTAGTGCAGCACCTATTTTATACACATTGTATACAAAACAATTAAGAGTTAATCCATCTAATTATAATTGGATAAATAGGGATAGATTTGTGATGAGCGCAGGAGGTGGTTCAGCACTTCTTTATGCAATGCTTTTCTTAAGTGGATATCAATTTAGTATAGATGACTTAAAAAATTATGGAAGACTAAACAGTAAAACTCCATCATATCCTGAAATAACAACTATGGGAGTAGATGCAAGTACTGGATGTTTAGGAGAGGGATTTGGAACCGTAGTTGGTATGGCGCTTGCTGAAAAGATACTTTCAGAAAAATTTAATAAAAAACCAAAAAATAAATTTGATAAGAAAACTAAAAAATTAATTGATTATTATACTTATGCATTAGTTTCAGATGGAGATTTAATGGAGGGTATTTCTTACGAAGCAGCTTCATTCGCAGGTAATTTAAAACTAGGAAAGCTAATAGTTTTATATGATTCAAATAAATCTACTAGGGATTCAAATACGAATAAAACATTCACAGAAAGTGTATCTTCAAGGTTTGCATCTGCAGGATGGCAAGTATTATATGTAAAAAAAGGAACTTCAATAAATGAAATAAATAAAGCAATAATAAAAGCTAAGAAAAATCAAAATATGCCAAGTATAATTATTGTTAATACAGTAATAGGAGAAGGATCTAAATTAGAGGGAAATTCTAGTATTTATTCAGGAGAACTTACTAAAGATGATTATGAACAAATAAAAAGAGGATTAGGAGTAGAAGGACTTCCATTTACATTACTTAAAGAACCTGCTGAAAATATTAGAAATCAGGTTGTTAATAGAGGTACTAGTTTAAACGATGAATGGGATAAAATTTATAGTGAATATAAAAAAGAAATGAATAGTAATGAAGTTCTTGAATTTGAATCGTTAATATATAATAGTATTAACTTTGATTTAACTAAAGTTGACTTTGATATTAACTATGAACAAAAAGAGACATTAAGAGAAAGCAATTCTAAAGTTATGAATATTATTTCAAATAGTATATGGAATTTTGTAGGTGGTAATGCAGATACATCATCTAGTACACTTGCTTATTTAAATGGAAAAGAAGATATTTCATATAGTAATTTTAAAGGTAAAAATATATTATATGGTGTTAGAGAAAATGCTTGCGGAGCAATTAGTAATGGACTTGCATTATCAGGATTTTTACCATTTGCATCAACATTTATGGCATTTTCAGATTATATGAAACCATCAATTAGAATGAGTGCTTTTATGAATTTACCTGTGACTTATATATTTACACATGATTCAATAACAAATTCATTTGATGGACCAACTCATCAACCTGTTGAACAATTAGCATCTCTAAGAGCAATGCCAAATCTTTACGTATATAGACCAGCTGATATAAAGGAAATAATAGGCTCTTGGCAATGCATAATTAAAGATAAAAAACCAGCTGTTATATCACTTGCAAAAACAGAGGTAAAACCACAAAATGGAACAAATATGTTATCTGTTTCAAAAGGTGGATATATAGAATCAGATCCAGATGGTAATATTGATATTGTTTTAATCGCAACAGGAGCAGAAGTTCAAGTTGCAAATTCAATAAAAGAAAGATTAAAATCTGAAGGTCTTGGTGTTAGAGTTGTAAGTATGCCATGTATGGAAAAATTTTTAAAACAAACAGATGCATATAAAAGTGATTTATTCCCAGCAAATGCTAAAATATTTGTAATAGAATATGAAAGTTCTCTTGGATGGGAAAAATTTGTAATAAGTACAGATTATTTATTAACTGTAAATGAATTTGGAAAGAGTGCATCAAAAGATGAATTGTTAAAATATTGTAAAGTAGATCTTGATTCTATGGTTGAAAGAATTAAATCTTTGATTTAGTTCTTTTTTTGACAAATTATTTAAAAAATTAATTTTATAATATTGATGGTGATAATATATGCGTACCTTTTATATATTTAAAATTAATAATATGTTTCAAACTTTTTATAATGATAAATCTAATATATTATTTAAAATGTTTAACGAAATATATAGTTCAAATGATCAAGATTTAATTAATAAATTTAGGTTATTTGAACAAATTACAATACCAATAAATAAAAAAATATTTAATAATTATATTATGCTTAAACATAGAGATGATATATTTTATACTAAAAATGATAATGTTCATACTATTGAAAATGATAAAGAAATAAGCAGATTAACAATAAATAATACATTTTTAAAAATAAAATCTAACAAAAATATTAATACATTTATAAAGGATATAGTTGATTCAAAAGAATGTTTATTTATAATTGATTTTAAAAATAAAGATTATTTTTGGATAAATGAGGCCAAAACAAGGTTACTAGTATAATTTAGTGACTTTTTTTATTCTTATATTAGAAATGTTAAAATTATGATATAATAAAATCATAATGGTGGTGAAAAAAATTATGCTAGAAAGAAAATTAAATGATTTACTTGATGAAGCAAAAAATATAAGACAAAATTCAATAGAAAATGAATCAGCAAGTTATTATAATGATGTATTTGATAATTTAAGTGATTTTATTTCAAAAAAATTAAATAATCCATTATTAAAAAATAAAAACGCAAAAATAATAGTAAATCATTTTGATGAAATTCTTCCATATATCGTTAGTAATAATATGAATATTCTTTTACTTAACATTGATTTATTAATAGAACAACCCAATTTTAAAGAAAAATTTATAGAAGGGTTAAAAATTTATCCGTATACAGATGAAATTGGTGAATTATTTTATAATATTTGGGGTTGCTTAAATAGTAAAAATAAATTTGATAACTTTATTGATAGTAATATTTTAAAAACACTATCAACAATGAATTTAAAAAGTTCGTTTTATTCAAGTATGTTAAATAGATTGAATGAAGAAAATCAAAAAATATTTTTAAACATTTTGGCTGAAAATAAATGTGATATTTCTTATTCTATGGTTGAATATAAAGGAAATAATAAACAAATTATTTATGACAATTTACCATTATTTATGGAAAATACTGAAAATTTATATTCTTTAATGAATTTTGTAAAAGATAATTCTATTGCTCTTTCTAAAGTAAAAGATTATATTGATAACAATCCAGAAAAAGCAATAAATTCTATATTTTGTGAAACGAGTAATCTTGTAAAAATGAAAGATAAAACATTAAAAGAAGTAGTTAAATTAATTATATTAGATGTTTTGAAAAATGAAAATGCAAAACTTTCTGATATAACTTATAATGGTGGGGGATTCTCCAGAGTATTATTAATTGGTAATAAAGTTATTAAGATTGGCAATAGAGATACAAAAAGTTTTCCAAATAATCCATATATAATTAGTCCATTACTTCGTAAGAAATTAGAGTTCAATGGTGAATCATGTTTCGTTGAGGTTACTGAACGAGTTGATACAAGTAAAAAAGCAAGTAAAGAGGAATTATATCAATTATTTAAAAATTTACGCAATTTAAATCTTATTTGGACTGATATAAAAGAAAGTAATGTAGGAAGACTAAAAAAAGAAAATATAATACATTGGAGGCAAAATTTAAATCCAACAGATGAAGTATTAGGTCTAGATGTAAAAAGAGGTGAAACAGTTCTTAAAGAAGGGAATTTAGTTATATTGGATGCCGATTTTATTTATGATGAAAATGATCCAGATATTAATTATACAAATAATAAATATATATATGATGAATTTGAAAAAAGATATCAAAGAGAATTAAAAGAACAAGAAACAAAATCAAATTTAAATGCTATTGATTTCAATCAAATGAATGATTATGAAGTAAGTGAACATAAAGGTATTCATAGATAAAAGTAAAGAAATATCTTATTTAAATTATTATAAATTAAGTGTTTATTTCTTAAACACTTGTATAAAACATTTAAATTTATTATAATATTAATTAAGGAGGAATAATAAATGTTACAAGATATATTATTAATAGTAATAGGTTTAATTGTTGGTGCTGTAATTGGATTTTTTGTTTGCAGAAAATATATGGAAAAATATTTAAAGAAAAATCCACCAATAAATGAACAAATGATAAAAATTATGATGAGTCAAATGGGGAGAACACCAACTCAAAAACAAATTAATCAAATGATGAAAGCAATGAATAATGCTAAATAATGTAAAGTTACATTCAAGTAACTTTTTTTTCTTTAAAAAAACTGATATACTATATATAGGATATACTATTAGTAAAAAAGAATAAAATAGGAGGAATAAAAATGGGAACACTTAGTTATTTATTTGCGATTTTTATATCAATACTTAGTTCTATAATATTTATAGTAGCAATTTTATATTCAGATAGAGAAAGTAAAGAACCAAATTATATGATTGCACTTGCACTTTTATCAGGTATATTTACAATAGCGGTTTCATTAATTGTAGGACAATTAATATTACCAAAATTAAATTTTTTAAATGGAGAATCATATAATTTTATTAAGGTACTTATATTTGCGTTTGTAGAAGAAACCGCTAAAATTATTGTGCTTTACTTCTGTATTCAAAGAAATAGTAATTTTGATGATATTTATGATGGATTTGTATATTCATCACTAATCGCATTATCATTTGGTGCTTTTGAATCAGTATTATACGTATTAAATGAAACAAATCTATCATCGATGATTAATCTAGCTTTAATTAGGGGTATAACTACAATTCCACTTCATTTAATATGTGGTACAGTTATGGGATATTACGTAGGAACTGAAAAGTTTACAAGAAAAAAGAGCCTTAGAATGTTTAAGTTATTTAATGCAATATTACTTCCTACAATTGTACATACAATATATAATTATGGATTAACTCAAATATTATCATTCTTTAATACTGATTTACCATTTATAATTACATTAGTAATATTCTTTATACCATTTTATATTGTAGGAATAACATATATAAATAGAACAAAGATGGTTAATGAAAAATTTATTAATAATAAATATGTTATTGGTTTAATTACTAAAAAAGAATATGATAAGATAATTGAAGAAAGGTATTGATTTTATTACTTTATATAAGTATAATTCTTAAAAGGTGATAAATGTGAAAAGAATTATTCCAGATATGTATAAAAAAAACATATATGAAATTAATTATGAAAAATTAAAAAAAATGGGTAAAAAATATTTATTTTTTGATTTAGATAATACAATTATTAGTTATTTACAAAATAAACCAACAAAAGAAAATAAAATATTATTTGATAAATTAAAGAAAATGGGGTTTGAAGTTTTTATATTTTCAAATTCACCAAGTAATAGACTTGAACCTTTTGAAAAAGAATTAAATGTTAAAGCATTCTCAGGAAGTATGAAACCATTAAAAAAAGGCTATAAAAAAGTATTAAATATGTATGATAAAGATAAATGTGTATTTATTGGTGATCAAATAATGACTGATGTAATTGGAGCAAAAAGAAATGGATTATATGTTATTTTTATAGATAGAATAAATAATAAAGAACCTATTTATACAAAATTTTGGAGATTTTTTGAATTTTTTGTATTAAAAAGATATGAAAGAAAAAAATATTTAGTAAAAGGAAAATATTATGAGTAAAAAATGTTTAGGTTGTGGCGCTATTATGCAATATGAAAATAAAAATGAAATAGGCTACATAAATGAAAAAAAATATATAGATGCAAAATATTGTGAAAGATGTTTTAAATTAATTAATTATGGTGAATATAAAGAAGTTGTAACAAATGGTGAAGAATATATTGATATATATAAAAGTATTAATAATACAAATGACTTAGTTTTATTTTTAGTAGATATTTTTAATTTAAATAAATCAGTAGAACTTATTAATAAATACATTAATAATAAAATAATTTTAGTTATTACTAAATTTGATATAATTCCAAAGAGTGTTAAAGAAGATAAAATTAAATCAAGATTAAAAGAACTTAATTTGAATAAAAATATAATAGATATAGTACTAATAAGTAGTAAGACAAATTATAATTTAGATGTATTAAGAGAGAAAATATATAAAAATAAAACTAGTGATAATGTTTTTATATGTGGAAATACAAATGCTGGTAAGAGTACTTTAATTAATAAATTTATAAAAAGTTATTCAAATAATGATTTTGAAATAACTACTAGTATATTACCTTCAACAACAATTAATATTAATGAAATTAAAATAGATGATGAACTAACTTTAACAGATACTCCTGGTTTTATAGAAAAAGATAATATATCTAATTTTGTGAGTGCGAAAGAATTAAAAAGAATAATGCCAAATAGTGAAATAAGACCAATAACATATCAAATAAATGAAGGAACAACTTTACTTGTTGACAAGTATTTACGCATAGAATATGTAAATGGTGAAAGAAATAGTTTTACATTTTATATTTCTAATGATATAATAGTTAGTAGAATAAATACTATGACGAATGAGAGGGGTAAAGACTTACAAGAGTTTTCTCTTGAAGTAGAACCAGGATTTGATGTTATAGTAAATGGTTTATGTTTTATAAAAATTACCAAAAAGGCAAAAATTAAACTTTATGTATTACCTGGTGTTGGTATTTATAAAAGAAAATCATTAATATAGAAAGAGGGAAAAAGAATGAAAAAAGGGTTTTTAAAACTTACTTTTGTTTTAGCATTTTTAATAATGGTTTTACCAATAAAAGTAAATGCATTAACATTTAAAGTAGAAAAATCAGCTGATACAGTTAAACCAGGTGGTGAAGTAACTGTATATGTAAAAGCATCAGATGTAGGAGTTGATTCTCTTCAAGGATATACGATTAATTTAACTTATGATTCATCAAAATTAGAATATAAATCATCTAGTAGTGATGTATCTGATATTAATGCTGCAAGTAATCCATTAATTATTTCAAAGAAAGCAAGTGCTGGAACTATTAGTTCTAATGCAACACTCGCTGCATTTGTATTTGGAGTAAAAAATAATTCAAAAGCTGGAGATTGCAATTTAACTATTGATAGTTCTAATGTAGTACTTATATCAGGTAATCAAGTAAATGCAACTAATACAAGTTCGATGGTTAAAGTTGTATCACTTAGTAATGATGCAACACTAAGTTCACTTAAAATACCAAATACAACACTAAGTCCTAAGTTTGATAAAAATACATTTGAGTATACAACTACAATAACTGATATAACAGAATTAACAGTTAATGCAGTTACAAGTGATGCAAATGCTAAAATTATGATATCGGATAACTATAAGAACTTAGTTAAGGGTGAAAATGAGATTAAAATTGCAGTAACTGCAGAAGATGGAAGTACAGTAAAAAATTATATTGTAAAAGTTACACTTAAATTAACACCAACTGAAGAAGAACTTGTAAAAGCAAATGCTAAGTTAAAGAAACTTGAAATTGATGGTGTTAAGTTTGATTTTAATTCAGACATAAAAAAATATACAATTACTGTTCCATATAAAACAAAAAAAATTAATGTTTTAGCGGAAGCAGAAAATTCAAATGCTACAATAGATATGGAAGGTAATACTACTTTAAAAGTTGGAAGAAATACAATAAATGTTGTTGTAACTAGTGAAGATAATGAAAATAAAGAAACTTATGTACTTTCTGTAACAAGAGAAAAACAAGAAAAAAAAGTTGTTCAAACTTGTCCGGATGAAACAAGTTCACGTGAATGGATAATGTTTTCAGTAAGTATGATTCTAACATTTACTTTAGGTATTATTTTAGGATATTTTGTTTGTAAAAAAGAAGTACTCAAAAAAATATTTAAAAAGAAAAATAAAAAAGAGACTCCTGAAGAAATAGATACTTTATCAGATACTATAGAAGTAGAAACATTAAAGAAAACAAAGAATAATGAAAAGAAAAAAGAAAATAATGTGTAAAGGTTACCTTAAAAGGTAACTTTTTTCTTTATAATAATTGAAAATAAATAATATAAATGTTATTATAATAATATAGGAAAATAGGTGAAAAGTATGAGTAAACAAAAGAAAAAAGGATTTACATTAATAGAGTTATTAGCGGTAATAGTAGTACTTGCAATAATACTTGTAATAGCGGTACCAAAAATATTAGAAGTAATAGAAAATGCAAAATTAAAAGCATATGAAGATAGTGTAAATCTAATGATAAAACAAGCACATTTGGATTATGAATCAAAAAATGTAACAGGAAGCAAAGTAGAGTATCCAGTATCATATGAGTATGGAATAGATTCAGATGGAGAAACAATACAGACAAATGAAAAAGAAGTAGGACTATTAAACTTTAAAGGGGATAAACCATCAGAAGGAACAATAGTAGTAGATGAATTAGGAAAAGTAACAGTACAAAATTTAGTAAGTAAAGATAGAAAATTTTGCGCAATAAAAGGAGCAGGAGAAAAGAATGCAACAGTAGGAAGAGCAACAGAATTAAACTGTATAGAAGAACCTGAAAAAAAAGTAGTAGATGTAAAACCATGTGAACTAGAAATAGATAAAAATGATGAAAATATAATGTATATAGATTCAGTAGAAGATATGTATGCGTTTTCAGATAGTGTAAATAGTGGAAATACGTATAGTGGAAAAACAATAAAAATAAGAAATGATTTAGATTTTAAAGGATATTCAGAAAAGAAAAATGTATGTGGTTTATCAAGTACATTTGAACCAATAGGAAATCAGAGTCATCCATTTAGTGGAAAAATAGATGGAAATATAAAATATATAAAGAATTTAACGATAGATAAAACAGGCAACGATAATGTAGGAATATTTGGATATGCAGGAGAAACAGCAAGTTTTGTAGGACTAAACCTAGAAAATATAACAGTAAAAGGTGGAAATAATTACGTTGGAAGTCTAATAGGAAAAGCTCAAAATTCAAGTGTAAAAGTAAATGAAGTGGTAGCGAAAAATGTAAATGTAATAGGAACCGGAACGGTAGGTGGAATATCAGGAGGGTATGCAACATTAACGAATGTAATAGTAAAAAGTGGAAGTGTAAATGGAAAGAGTGCATATGGAATACAAGGAACACAAGGAATGGTAAATAATTCAATAATAGAAAATTTATCTATAAAAAAAACATCAACAAATACAAAAATAGTATCATTAAATTATAAGGAATCCTATTATTCGAATAGAGTAACAGTAAACGGAAATGCACAAACAAGTGGTTTATCAGAAAATGCAACAAATAATATAAATATGTATGAATATGCAGGATTAGATACATGGATTGGAGGAGATAATAACTCAACAGGATATTATTTTGATTATGAAAATGATAATAGTAACAATATAGTATTAAAATCAGTAAAGAAAGATCCAATAACATTTAATTTAACAGGAGCTGGAACACAAGAAAATCCATATTTAATAAAAAATATGAAAGAATGGAAGATGCTCGCAGGAGTACCAAATAGAAAAGTATATTATAAAATAAATAATGATATAGATTTAAGTAATGGACACTTTTATATGATAGGAAGTGCTAGTAATCCATTTAATGGAAAAATAGATGGAAATTTATCAAGGTTATATAATTTAAATTTAGATATAGCACCAGCAGATAATGTAGGAATATTTGGGTACGTAGGAGAAACAGCAAGTTTTGTCGGATTAAACCTAGAAAATATAACAGTAAAAGGTGGAAATAATTACGTTGGAAGTCTAATAGGAAAAGCTCAAAATTCAAGTGTAAAAGTAAATGAAGTGGTAGCGAAAAATGTAAATGTAATAGGAACCGGAACGGTAGGTGGAATATCAGGAGGGTATGCAACATTAACGAATGTAATAGTAAAAAGTGGAAGTGTAAATGGAAAGAGTGCATATGGAATACAAGGAACACAAGGAATGGTAAATAATTCAATAATAGAAAATTTATCTATAAAAAAAACATCAACAAATACAAAAATAGTATCATTAAATTATAAGGAATCCTATTATTCAAATAAAGTAACAGTAAATGGAACTGAACAAACAAGTGGTTTTGATTCAAGTTATATAGACAATTTAGTTTATTATACTGGTAAAGTAGAAACGATAAATGATGGAGATAAAAATAATACTGGATATTATTTTGATTATGTACAATCAAAAAATGGTATCTATTTAACAAAAGTAAAATAAATGTAAAGACTATGTAAAAATAGTCTTTTTTGTTTTCTTTTTGTTAATAGTGCATGATATAATAAGGAAAAAATAGGAGGAATTTATATGGAACAAGAAAATGTAGTGAAAAAAGAAAAAAATGGTTTAAAGGTTTTAGTAGTAATATTATTAGTATTATTAATAGGTGTTATTATGTTTATAGTTGGACAATATACATCAAATAATACTAACATGAACTTATTTAAAAATAATACTGAAGAAACAACTAAAAATAATAATACAGTTAATGAAGATAATACTGTAAAAGAAGAAGATAAAAAGATTGATGAAACAAAAGTATTAGATGAAATTACTAAAGTATACAAGGAAGCTTATCAAAAAATGACTGATTTTAATGATCCAAGTAATAGTATTTTAAAATCAAGTTTTGAAAAGAATAATGTAGTATATACATTAAATAAAGATTCTGCTAGTAAATACTTTACTGATAAAGGAATTAATTATTTAGAAAGTAATATATCAAATATTGAAAGTGTATTATTAGGAAGTATATTTAACGTAACTGATTCTGGTAAAAGACCACTTACAGTTGTATCAGAAAATGATGATACAGTAGTTGCGACAGGACAAATCATAAATGGTGTTACTTTAGATGGACAAAGTAATGAAATAGATAGTGATGCTTATCCTTTATATATAATATTTAAAAAAGTAAATAATACATATAAAATAGATATGTTTGAATAATAAAAATAGGAACTAGTATAAATTACTAATTCCTGTTTTTTTATTTAGTTCATCAACAAAGATATCTAATTTTAATGGAAAATAAGTTAAATATATAAATATAAGTTCTATTATAAATAGTATAAGATAAGAATATTTATTTAAAAAATTATAATTATTATCACTAGTAATTACTTTATATGATACTATTTCTGTAATAATAATGCTAATTATATAAGAGGAAATAGTAACAAATTCATTAAATCCAAAAATATTATATACTGGTATATAGAACGCTAAATAAATTACAATATTAAATAAAATACTTATTACTATAGATGCTTTTTGGTTATAAATATGCATGTTAGTTTTATGGATAATAATAAGTTCAATTATATAAGCTGCAACATAACTTAAATATACCATTTTCATATGTTCCCATATTGATTCATTTACTGGAAAGAATAGGGAAGTAATAAAATTTGGAAATTTATCATAGATACTATGGAATAAAAAACTAAATAAAATCACTAAAATTGTAGAAATAATTTTTAATCTTTTTTTGCTCATATTATGCCCTTTCTATCAAAAAATATGTAAAAAAAGTGTAAAATATTCAAAAAAATTAAATTTTTTTTAATTTTTTAGGGGAATTTGAGGGAGAAACGGAGAATATAATAATTGAGTGGTTTGGAGTGATTAAATGGCTAACATTTCTTATGAAGAAATACTTAGCATACAAAGAAAAGCAAATATAGTAGATATTATTAGAGATTATGTACCTCTAATACAGAGAGGTAAAAATTATTTTGGAATATGTCCATTTCATGATGATCATAATCCTAGTATGAGTGTATCGCCTGAAAAAGGAGTATACAAATGCTTTGTTTGTGGTAATGCTGGTAATGTATTTAATTTTGTAATGGAATATGAAAAGGTTTCATTTTATGAAGCAGTAAAAATAGTTGCGGATAAAATAGGTGTTAGTATTGATATAAGTACAAGTAAAAAAGAAAATACTAAAAAGTCACCATTATATGATATTTATAATATTGCTTATAAATTTTATCAAAACAACTTAAATACTGTTTATGGTAAAGAAGCAAAAAAATATTTGTTAAACAGAAAAATAGATGAAGATGTTATTAAAAACTTTAATATAGGGCTTTCACTTTCTGATTCTGAATTATGTAATGCATTAAAAGCAAAAGGTTTTAAAGATGATGATATAGTATCATCTGGAGTCGCTAGTCAAAATGGAAATAACATATATGATATTTATAAAAATAGAATAATGTTTCCACTTTATGATTTAGAAGGAAATGTAGTAGGTTTTTCAGGTAGAATATATAATCAAAAAAGCGAAAGCAAATATATTAATACAAAAGAAACAGAAATATTTAAAAAGGGTGAACTTTTATATAACTATCATATTGCAAAAAAAGAAGCTAGAAAAGAAAAAAATATAATTGTTGTAGAAGGATTTATGGATGTAATAAGATTAAGCACTATTGGAATTGTAAATGTTGTTGCAACAATGGGTACAGCAGTTACAAAATATCAGCTTAATTTAATTCAAAAACTAGCGCCTAATATAACACTTATGTTTGATGGAGATAAAGCAGGAGAAAAAGCAACTAATGCATTTATTGAACTTGCTAATGGAAACGATAGTAATATAAAGGTAGTAAGACTAGAAGATAATTTAGATCCAGATGAATATATACTTACAAAAGGAAAAGACAAAATGATTTATAATTTGTCTCATGCACAAAGTGTATATGATTATAAATTATCTAGTTATAAAGAAAATATTGATTTTAATGATAGTAAAGAAGTATCTAACTATATAAATGTTATGATAAAAGAATTTGAAAAAATAGATGATGATATAGTAAGAGAAATAGAAATAAAAAAATTATCTGAATCAACTAATGTTTCATATGATTTAATAAAATCAAAATTAAAAGAAAAAGAAAAAAAAGTAATTATAACTCATAAACCAAAAAATATAAAAATAAATAAGTATGAAAAAGCATCTAAGTATATTTTGTATAGAATGATAAATGATAATAATATGATACTTTATTATTTTAACAATTTATCATATTTACCAAATGATACAGAAAGAAAACTTGCGAGTGAAATAGTACTTTTTTATAAGAAGTTTAACAGTTTTAACTTAAGTGACTTCATAATATATTTGGAAGATAAAAAAGAACTAATAAATTTAGTAATTGATATATCAGATTTAAAGTATACAGAAGATGAACTAAATGATAATATTGACAATTATTTTGACGCAATTAAAGAAAGCTTGTATAATAATCAAATTGTAAAACTTACAAGTGAATTAAAAAACGAATCAAATAGTGTTAAAAAAATGGAAATAGCACAGAAAATAGTAGATTTAAAAATGAAGGAGAGTAATAAAGATGAATGAAATAAAAACATTTGAAGAAAGAAAAGAAGAACTATTAAAAAAAGGAAAAGAAAATGGATTTTTAACATTTGAAGAACTTGCTGCATCCCTAAAAGGTTTAGATATGGATTCTGAATCTTTAGATGATTTATATAACTTTTTAAATGATAATAATATAGAAGTAGTTGCAGATTCTGAGATAGATGCTGGTGCAGAAGATGGCGGGGGAGATACTGACTTACTTTTAGAAGATATTGAAATACCTAAAAATTTAAGTATTAATGATCCTGTTAGAATGTATCTAAAAGAAATAGGTAAAATAAGTCTTCTATCACTTGATGAAGAACTTGAATTATCTAAAAGAATAGATGAAGGTGATGAAGAAGCAAAAGCAATACTTGCTGAATCTAACCTTAGACTTGTTGTATCGATTGCTAAAAGATATGTAGGTAGAAATTTATCATTTCTAGATTTAATACAAGAAGGTAATATTGGACTTATGAAAGCAGTAGATAAATTTGATTCATCTAAAGGATATAGATTTTCAACGTATGCAACATGGTGGATTCGTCAAGCAATAACAAGAGCAATTGCTGACCAAGCAAAAACAATAAGAGTACCAGTTCATATGGTAGAAACTATTAATAAATTAAAAAGAGTTCAAAGACAAATGACTCTAGAACTAGATAGAGAACCAACGGAAGAAGAACTTGCTAAAGCACTTAATACAACAGAAGATAAGGTAAGAGAAATAATTAAAATATCTTTGGATCCACTATCACTTGAAACTCCAATTGGTGAAGAAGATGATTCACACTTAGGAGATTTCGTTAAAGATGAGAATAGTTTAAGCCCTGAAGAATATGCAATTAATGAAGTTCTTAAAGATGAAATTTCAGAATTATTACTAACTTTAACAGAAAGAGAAGAACAGGTTATAAAACTTAGATTTGGTTTAATAGATGGAACTTGTAGAACATTAGAAGAAGTTGGAACTATATTTGGTGTTACAAGAGAAAGAATTAGACAAATAGAAGCAAAAGCTCTTAGAAAATTACGTCACCCATCAAGAAGTAAAAAGTTAAAGGATTATTTGGTTGATTAATATGGGACTTTCAAAAAGATTAAAAACTATATCTGAATTTATAGATAAAGAAGACAAAATTATAGATATTGGTTGTGATCATGCACTACTTGATATTTATATAAAAGAAAACATAAAAAATGATGTTGTAATAGCATCAGATATTCATGAGGGTGCACTCTCTCAAGCTAAAAAAAATATTACGAAACATTCTCTTGATGGAGTTATTGAATTAAGATTAGGTGATGGGCTTAATGTTATAGATGATGGTGAAGTAAATACTATTATAATTGCTGGAATGGGTTATAATAATATTGTTAAAATATTAAGTAATTCAGAAAAAATGACTAGTATTGAAAAGATAATAGTACAATCTAATACAGATGTTGTAAAACTAAGAAAATTTGTAATTAAATTAGGATTTAAAATTACAAGAGAAAAATTAGTAATGGATAAAGACATAATTTATACTGTTATTGAGTTTAAAAGGGGAGCAGAAAAATATGATTATAAACAAATATATTTTGGTCCAAGACTTATGGAAAATAAAGATGAATTATTTAACGAGTATTATTCTAAAAAATTTCTAAAGTATGAAAATTTATTATTACAATTACCAAAAAATAGCTTAGTTAGTAAATTACATCACATGAGACTTATGAAAATAATAAAAGAAGAAGTAGAAATAAATGATAATGAAAAAGACAACTAAATTGTCTTTTTTTTAAACAAAAAAACTAGGTCCATTATTATCATAATTATAATTATCATAACTTGTTTGTGTATTACTTTCTTTAGTTTCATTATTTGTACTAACTTTATTATCAGTATTTGATTTAGTAAATTCACTTGCTATTCTAAACATTGTTTTAGCATTATTTATCATTGGCTTTACCTGATAAACAATAGGAATTGCTTGATTTACTATATTTAATGTCTTTTGAGTATTACTAAGTAGTCCGGCCCAATTAATAGCTTTTCTAGCAAATGGCATAGCTGCTCTAGCAGGCATATAAAATTGACTTGGATTAAACACTATAATATACCTCCTTTTTGTATATTATATGAACAATACAAAAAAATTGTTTAAAAAAATTTTATATTATGATATAATACTAATATAGAATATATAGAATAATAGGTGGTCTTATGAAAAAGGAAAAAAAAGTAACTAAGGAAGTTAATGAAAATAGTGAAAAAGAATCAATATTTTCAAAAATTGTATCATGGATTTCTAATGGACTATTATTTGTAGTATTATTACCATTTAATTTGTTTAAATATTTAAATTTGGGATTTTATTATATAATGAAGTGGATGATTAGAGAAACTCCAGAAAAAGAAAAGCAACGTTTAGAAAAAGAAAGAGCTAAAAAAGAAGAATTACAAAAAGAAAGAGAAAGAGCAAAAGAATATATTAAGGAGCAATCTGAAACACAAAAAACAGAACTTAAATTTGCTAAAGATGTTAATAATGAACCAATAGTTCATAAAGATGTAAAACTTACAAGATCAGAACAAAAAGAAGAACATAGAATAGCAAAAGAAAAAATTAGAAGAGAAAAGTTAAGACAAAAGGAAGAAGCAAAAAAAGAAAAGAAAAGTGTTTTAGAAGAATTTAAAAAGAGAAATTTCTTTGGTAGAAGAAGACAGCAAAAATTAGAGAAGAAAAGACAGATTTTAGCACTTGATGTAAATTCTGCAGATGCTAATAGAAGTAGTGAAAAAATAACATTTAAGTATGTTGGTAAAAATCCTGAAGGTAAAATAGAAAAAGGTAGATTTAGAGGATATTCAAAACTTGATGTACACTCATATTTATTATCAGAAGGTTATGAAGTGTATGAAATAAATGCAGTTGGTAAAAGTATATTTACGAAAGATATTTCAATTACAAAACCAATGAAAAAGTCAATATTAGTTTTTTATTTAACACAGTTATCTACATATTTAAAAGCAGGTATTCCAATAGTTGATGCAATGAAAATACTTGCTAAACAAGCAAAAACAAAAACAGAAAAAGATATATGGAAGTCTATAGTATATGAATTATCTATGGGAGCAACTTTATCTGAAGCAATGATTAGATCTGGAAATGTATTTCCAAAATTATTAATTAACATGGTTAAAACAGCAGAAATGACTGGTGATCTTGCACAAGTACTAGATGAACAAGCTGAATATTACAAATCTGTTGAAAAGTCAAGAAAAGAAATGATGAATGCAATGATGTATCCAATCTTTGTATTTGGATTTGCTATTATTATAGTTACATATATAATTGTTTCAGTTGTACCACAATTTGTTAGTATTTATGATAGTTTGGGTGCTGATTTACCAGGAATAACAAAATTTATTATAAGTTTAAGTAATTTTATTAGATCAAAATATTTGATTATTTTATTGGTAATATTTGTTTTAGTATTTGGATTTATATTTGCGTTTAAGAAGAGCGTTGAATTTAAATCAAGTGTACAGTATTTACTTATGCATTTACCTGTAATAGGGGATATCATTATATATAATGAAATGACAATGTTTTCTAAAACATTTGCAACATTAATTAATAATAATATATTTATTACAGATAGTATGGATATACTCGGTAGAATTACTGATAATGAAATATATAAGGGTATAATATTTGATGCAGTTACATCATTATCAAAAGGTGATAATTTGTCTTCAGCATTTAATGATAACTGGGCATTTCCAGATATAGCATATCAAATGATTGTAACAGGTGAAAAAACTGGTCAATTAGGACTTATGATGGAAAAAGTAGCAGAGTATTATCAAGAAGAGCATTTTAATGCAATGGCAAGAATTAAAGCTTTAGTAGAACCATTAATGATCATATTCTTAGCTGTTATAGTTGGTGGTATTTTACTTGCAGTTATTATACCAATGTTTAGTATGTATCAAGATATTATTTAGAAGGAGAAAATATGGAAATAGTAGTTTACAGCGTAATGTTATTCATATTAGGAATATGCTTTGGATCATTTTTTAATGTAGTAGGATATAGATTACCAAATAATATGTCTTTAGCATTTCCTCCTTCACATTGTACTAATTGTAATCATAAATTAGGTGCACTTGAATTAATACCAATATTTTCATATATATTTCAAGGTGGTAAATGTAAACATTGTAAAGAAAAAATTTCAGTGTTTTATCCTATATTTGAATTTATAACAGGAGTACTTTTTGTACTTAGTTATTTATCTTTCAAGGATGTTTATCCAGAAGTTTTAAATATATTATATGCATTGTTATTTGTATCTTCTATGGTAATTATAATGGTTAGTGATATAAAATATATGATTATACCAGATGAAGTATTAATTTTCTTTTCAATAATAACTATTATTGTTAAATTATTAATATTATGGAAGAATGAAGTAATAACTAGTTTTATGAGTTTTGGTTATGAATTTATATTTATTTTATTAGATGGACTTATTATGTTTATTATTATGTACCTAATAAGATTACTTGGAAACTTTATGTTTAAAAAAGAATCAATGGGTGGTGGAGATATAAAGATGATGACATATATCTCATTTATATTAGGATGGAGATTGTCTATAGTGGTAATATTTATGGCATCATTCTTAGCTCTTCCTATATCAATAATAAATGTATATAGAAAAGATGAACATATGCTTCCATTTGGTCCATATCTCGCAGTCGCGGCACTTATATTATTTTTACTTAAAGTAGATTTTAATAGTATACTTAGTTTATTATATTAAACTAAGTTTTTTTGTTTTTTTAGGGGAAAAGTAGTGTTTTATGGATAATAAAATAAGTGAAAGGATATTTTAAAAGTATTCTTATCCTAATGAAAGGAGGAAAATATGGGGACATTTTACACATGCAGAAATGATAGAGCATTTAAAGAAGTATTTCTAAAACCTAATAATAGTGATTTATTAAAAGCACTACTTGAGTTTATTCTTAAAATAAAAATAGATAAGTTAGAAATTAAGAAAACAGAATTATTAAGTGGTAACGTAAATATTAAAGATAAAAGAGTAGATGCAA
>ERZ773202.1060-NODE-1060-length-19700-cov-21.481038_pt1 | contig 19700 bp, 19 predicted proteins | sample MGYA00580998_ERZ773202 | MGnify/ENA primary metagenome ERZ773202 (study PRJEB29015, sample SAMEA2737803) | human gut metagenome | biome: human gut; feature: human-associated habitat; material: faeces | place: China | collected 2012 ...
GATACATATTTCTTTATATTCTTTAGCATGCGCTGCTTATAAAAAGAGTGAAACGTTAATGTTCAGCTTCAGCCCTCCTCGGCGACAGTCGTAATGTGGTACGCACTTTCAAGGTGGTCAGTCCCAGAAATCCATATCCTGCCATGATAGGCAGTGAAGTATGGAAAGCGTGATATAAAGCAACCTTTCTTTTTCCCCTCTCTCTTATTTATGTTTGTAGATTCGTCTTGCCTGTAATTGAAAATTCCTCCTGTAAATCTTTTACAAAAGTACTCATATTTTAGGAAAAAAAGATAGAATCTTCCAGAAATATAAATGTGGCAGATGAAAAATAGCATAGTTGTGGTATGTTTGGTTTATGCTTGGTAATTTGGGAAGGTTTATATAATCCTTCTTTTAAACCCCTCGAATTCGAGGGGTTTAAAAAAGAGGCAGGTCTTAATGCTTTTACTCTTTCTCCTAAAAAACGGATAGATACCACCAATGCAATTGGTTTGATTGCAAAGTCTGGGCGTTATGGAGGAACATATGCTCATAAAGATATAGCATTTAGTTTAAGCGAGTTTATTTGTGCGGCTTGTATCAATGAATAGAATTACATAAGTTTTATGAAGCCTGCTTCGTTAGTCATCGAAACAGGCTTCATTGATAGTTGAAGTAGGCTTCATTGGACAATGAAGCTTATTACAGTTTTTTCTGCGTATATAAAAAAGCGGAGCGTGATTTCACAACCACACTCCGCGCAAACTTAAACAACTAATATGCACGGTTTTTGGCTTATACTATAAAGTATAGTGAAAATCAATTATTTATGTGTGTTTTTGCCGTTTTTAAAAAGCGATATTTATATATTATATTATTATTTTGGTGTTTTTATTGTTACTTTTAGTGTTACTTAACTTTTTATAAGTGCTGATATTCAATAAATTGTTGTATCTTTGCATCGGTAACAAAAATAACACTAATAATGGCAAGAAATAAAAGTGATAAGAGAAACGTAATCCTACGTGAGAAGAAAAGGTCTAATGGTGGGTGTTCTCTTTATTTGGATATGTATAACCCAGATGAAGATAACAACCATAAGCATTCCTATAAATTTCTAAGAATGTATATAGACCCCGAGAAAGGTAGCGTTGAAAAAAGAGCGGAAATAAGAAAGCGTAATCGTGAGATAAGAAATCTTGCAGAAGCTGCAAGGCAGAAGCTGGAAGATGATTTGAATTGTGGACGATTGGGCATTGTGAATGTAAATAAGTCCAAGAAACTTTTGCTGGTAGATTGGCTAAGGGCATTTGCTGAGAAGAAAGCAAAGCTAGGACAAAGCAAAAGCAATGCTATTACAATTAACAATGTGATTCTACATATAGAGAAGTTTGGAGCTGGCAAAAAATACTTGTTAGATGTAGATAAGGCTTTTTGTCAGAAGTTTCTTTTGTATCTTGCAAGTGCAAAGACTATAGGAAATGATAATCCCAAATGGTGTGAACATCATGAGAAGCCTATGGCGAAGAGTACGGCACAACTTTATTATAATACATTTGTTACTGCTTTGAATGAAGCTGTAAGGGACAATTATCTAAGCATAAACCCTGCAACCAAATTGAGCAAGGAGGATAAGAAGCCAATAAGGGCAGAAAAGGAAACTAGAGGATTCTTAGAAAGAGAAGAGGTCTTGAAGTTAGTGGCTACACCTTGCAAGAATGATATGGTAAAGAGTGCCTTTCTGTTCGCTTGCTTTTGTGGACTACGCGTAAGCGATGTATGTTCCTTGGTGTGGGGTGATATTGAAAGTAGAGAAGACCGTCTGTTTATTGTTAAGCAAATGGTAAAGACAAAGCATAGTGTAACAATTCCATTGTCTGATACTGCTTTAAAGTGGATGCCAACAAGAGGAGACGCTAAAGATTCTGATTTGGTATTTGATTTGCCAAACTATTTTAGTATCAATTATATTCTTCAGCAATGGGGTAAGGCTGCTGGTGTTGAAAAGAAAGTGTCCTTCCATCTCGCTAGGCACACGTTTGCTACATCATTGCTGACCAAAGGAGCGGACATCTACACAACGAGTAAACTTCTAGGACACCAAAATCTTAGAACAACTCAAATTTATGCCGATGTGGTGGATTCCAAGAAAAAATCGGCAGTGGACTTATTAAATAATTTAATATGATTGAAGAAGAAAACAAAGTGCCTTTTATCGAAAGAGCAAGTAAAGTCGGGAAGGGTTGTCTCCTCGGTTATGAGACATTTTATGAAAAAATAGAATACTATTACGGAAGAGAGAGGATTGTTCCTACCATTATGTTGCTATTGGCAGCTAAGAGCGTTGGCGTGGTAGAGGGTGACATACTTTCTAATGTTGAAATACGTTACAAAGGTAAAACCTTATGTACTTATAATGGAAATGATGTAGAAAGAGTTAAAAGGGAAATTAAAAGTGAAGATTATTTCTCTGTTGATGTGGAAGAGTATGCACTATGTTCTAGTGATATACATCTAAAATGGAAAGATTCAAAGCAAATGTTGGCAATTTTTGCAAATATGTGCATTGGTGGAGGATTGCGGGTTAGAAAAGATATAAAGGGTAAGCCGTTTATTTGGTATGATGACAAATCATCTTTGACATTCCGAGATATATGGAGTGAGGTGTTTGGTTTGAAATCGGATTTAAGAAACACATATTATAAAGTGTGTTGTGATAGGGTTGAGCCTAGTCATATCAAAATATTAGAGGCGATTCAAAATAAAGCTGAAGCATACTATGGAATTTATAGTATGATACACAAAAGGTGGGAAGAACTACAAGAATTTATTACAGAAGAAGTACATAAAATAGAACTGTAAACTTAAAGAATGTTATTTTCTGCCAAAATCTATATTTAAAAAGCAAAAAAGTCTTTCATTTTACACATCTAAACCTAACTGAAATTTAATATATTGCTTACTTGTGGGCTTTAACTGCTACAAGTAAGCAGTTTTTTGTTTATTCAAAATTCCATATTTTGTAGTACTTTTGCAAGCGGAAACAAGAACGTTCATTGTTTGATGTTGAATTTAAATAAAGAGAAATATGGATAAGGAAGTACTTGATAAGCTGGAGCAAATTAAGAAATACACATTGCTTCAAGCAAAGAATTACTTGAATGTTGAAGACCTGTGTAATTATATTGGAATGTCCAAGGCACAGGTTTACGCTAAGATGAGAGAGCATGCTTTTCCATACAGCAAACCTTGTGGTAAGCTAGCTTTCTTCTTGAAAAGTGATATTGATGAGTGGTTGGGTTCTAACAGAATCGCTTCAAAGTATGAATTGGAATCCCAAGCTGCTAGTTATTGTGTGAAACATTAAAATTGTAATGGAGGTTTTTATATGAGTATTATGAGAGAAGACTTTAGAAAGAAGATTGCCCGTCACGATGGAGGCTTTACATTTCAAGCCGAGTGGTTGAATATGCTAAGAGGTAAGGACGACAATTATAGAGATTGGTTTCTTGATGTTGTAATGGCTTATGGCATCTTTGGTTATATTCTCTGTGATATGCCGGATAAGTTAAAAGTTGCTATGGCATCTGTGATTGATACTTTGTACTATGAAATCACTTTTGGAGATAATCCTTTGAGATACCGATTAGAGCCATCTGAGCAGGAGAGGTTTGAAAGTGAATACAGGGATTATTGTGATGAAGTTGAGGAACTCAAAGAGGAAGGAGGTCAGCAATGATACAACCAACTATAAAGTTTTATGGGCGACTTGATTACAATCCTAAGAGTGGAAAATCGCCAAAATACACACTAGTACGTATGTGGGGAAACTATTCGCCTATGGATGAGCTAAAGGGCAGAGATAGTATGGTTTCTATGTACTTGTTGCCAAAGCGTGAAGGACAATCAAGCAATTGTCCACAAATGCACTTGCAATGTAAAGGAAGTTTAAATCTGAGTGGTCTAAAAGATTATTTCATCAATGGCAAGTTGTCGGGTTTTGCCTTTGGCTTTCCACCATCTACACCAACTTATTCTAGCAAGAACAAGCCAAATCCTTTCTTTTTAAACAAGGAGGATGGTTTTTTGTTTATTGTCCACCAAGACAAAGAAGCACCAACATCTGCAGAGCAGCAAAGACCCGATTATATTGAGTTTCTCGTACTTGATGGATGTAAGGTTCTGATAGGAAGCTATTGCCAACAATTAATGTTAGGTGGTTTTGATGAGATTCTTAAAGCATTGAGACGTGATTCTGTTTCAATTGGATAGGAGGTGGCATGTACGACAAGGTAAGATTGTTCCTACCTAAGTGTAGGGGCATGCCCGATGTTTGCCAATACCTTGACAAGGTAGGTGAAAAGACATCATATACAGGTGAGGTTAGCACTTATGGATTTCTTAATGGATTGAAAGTAACCCAATTTATGGGCGGCTATGAGGTAAGCGGTAGTTTGGCAAGGTTCTTCTATCCGAGCAATATATGGCCACTAAGCCATCACACAACAAAAGAGGCGATGGAGAAACTTTCAGACAGCTTACATCTTGAAATGAGTGAAGCCAATGTGTCAAAGCTGGAATTTGGAACAAACTTCATTATGGCAAAACCTGTAAGAGTGTATCTTGAAAAGTTGGGCGATATGCCCAAAAAGGCAAGAGTGCAAGGAAATGTCGATACTTTATACTATCAAGGCATAGCCAAAACAATAAGGGCAAGACAAAGGCAAGTCCTTGCATTCTATGACAAGTTGCAGGATGCAAAAAGCAAAGGCTTGGAGATACCCCCAGGGTTTGGTAACGCCAACCTCCTTAAATATGAGCTGCGTCTTAATGGTGGATTGGCTAAACAAATCGGGGTGGAGGAAGTCAAAGCCTCAACACTATCGGACAAAGCATTTTTTAAGAAGTTATTAAAGATGTGGAGTGATGAATATTTTACAATTTCAAAGCACAAGACAATGAAAACAGAATTTATGGCAGAAATCAAAAACCCCAAAGATGGCTTTAATGCTTACGTGGCAAGATTGATGAGCAGACAGGGCAAAGATGATATAGATGAATACATAAGAGAGTTAAAGGCAAATAAGGTTTATAGTAACAAAGAGTATTATACCAGATTGAAGAACAAACTAAAAGAAATTTCTTCATGTGCCGACTTTTTAAGCACAGATGAGGATGGAATAGAGCTTGATGATTGTGTACGTAACACGGTCATAAACTACTGAAAATGTATTCATAATAAGTGTATGGAAATTGACAAAAAGTGTCAACGATTAAAAAATAGAATACAATGGATATAACAGAGATTCAAAAAGACAAAAAGGTTATTTTAAGACCATTTGATAATGGTCGTAGATTAAAGGTTGTCTTTCAAGATTTAAAGGATGCAAGCAAGTATATTGCAGCAGACTTATCACGAGACACGGTGATTCAACTATCAACAATCTTGCATTGCAAGGAAATTGAAAAGTTATTGGAAAAGCAAAGTAAAAAGGAGACATGAAGGGCTGCAAACGTTGAGGCTAATTTCAATAGACGTGAAGCGCAAAATATTTACAAATTTAAAGCAAATGTGTTGTTCTATAATAAACGAGGCAAATGGATAATTTAGATTTTAGACAATTGTGTGAAGAGGTTGAAGCTAAGCTGCAACTATCGGAAGAAGAGAAAGAGGCTATCCAAGCCGGTTCGATTCCACCAAAGAAAGAGAAAAGTGAGTTGGAAGCAATCGATTTAGATAAGGTTGCACTAGACATCGTTAATAGTTCAAGTTTATAAAATTAAGATTATGGATAAGATATTGTATGAAAATACCGAGTACATTAACAAGAAAAGACAAGCAATTTGCAAGAAAGTAGGTGCTATCAATGAAATGTTGGATGGCTTGCTAGAGCAGTTGGGGTGTGTCCTTTCTGACAAGGAAATTATGGCATTTATGAACAATCCAAATGATTTGTTTGAGATTGTGACACATAACTTGCTTTGCCCACAAGACGTGGCAGTTAAGTTGGTTGTTAGAACAACCATATCAGAGCGATTAGAGCCTATGATGCAAGAGTTCAAGTCTCAGACAAGAAGCCTTGATTGTGATAATTCTTACATCATTGTCAAGGATGGACGTGTAAAGCTAGATGTGGATGATTTTGAAAAGGCTATGGATGCCTATCGTTTGTCGTTGGACTCAGAGCCAAGACAGAAGGCGTGGGAAATGGCTCAGAAGATAGTTTCAGACATCAACAAATTGGAGAAGTATCTGGCAAAGAACCAATTGGGACGAGTCCAGCCTCATGCAATAGGAAATAATACAATATATTGCCATGATTGCTTGATTCAATACAATGAGAAAGGAAGAGTTGAGTTAGAGCCAAAAGCAATTTCTTGTGTTAAATAGACTCGCGCGCGCAGGTGCGTGCAGGTGTGTGCAGGTGCGTGCGTGATGATGAATGAGAGTAATAATCCAAGGTGGGTAAGTCCAACTTATTCACCTTGCTAACAAATATATAATTAGAAACTATGGCAGAAATAACATTCAACGTTCAAGCCCGATTTGACGAGGTTGTTAAGGCACGTCAAGAGTTGGCAAGGCTTAGAGAAGAACTATTGAAGACCAAAAGGGACACACCTAAAGATGTTGTGGAATCGCTTGAAAAAGCCTATCAAGCCCAAAGTGAGACGGTAAAGAAATTAACGGAAAATCTTAGTCTTTATCGCTTTGCAATTGAGAAGTATGGAGATAAATTGTCATTCCTAAACAATTTGGTTCAAGTCTTCAACGACAAGGCTCAATCGACAAAGACCAAGATTGGTGAGGTTTCTTCTGAAGTAGATAAGATGCAATCCAAGTTATCAAGCGGAAACCTAGATGCTGAGGCAGGTGCCAGCCTTTCACATGCAATCTCGGATAAGATTTTCTCGTTGAAGGAACTTGAAAAGCTATATAATGATTTGGTTTCAGCTGCACAAAAGGCAAACGTAGAACTTCAAGGCACAATTTCAGAAGCGGAAACATCAACAAGAAGAAAAGGCATCCTTTCCGACATTGTGGAAAGCACAAAGGCAACCAATGATGAGGCTACAGCCCACACAAAGGTTGTAGAACAGGTGAATGCTGAGGCTACAGCTTTAAAGAACGTATCACAAAGCCTACAAGATGGGCAACCTTTCAAAAGCTATGAAGACCAGATTGCAGCTATTAAGCAAAGGATTTCCGAGTTGCAAGAAAAGATTGTTGATACTAAAGAATCCATACAATTTGCAAAGAATGATGTAGCGGACTTGACGGCACAAAAGGAGTCTAACGCCAAAAGATATGGTGAAAAAACAACCGGAAGCATAGATAAGGCTATAACCAGTTCCAAGCAAGAAGTAGATGAGCAAACAAGGGCATTGCAATCTTACCAAATTGAGTTGCAAAGAGCAAAGTTGCAATTGGCTAACTTAAATGAAGAGCAAAAGGCACAAGCAGAAGTTACAAAAGCGGAGTCCAATGAGTTCACGGCAATAACCGCCAAGATTGAGGAGTGGAAGAGTTCTTTGTATAACATAGATGGCTTGAATCAAAAGTTTGAGTCCCAAAAGTTGGCTATTACCGGAGTTAAGGATAGTATAAATGAGTTGAGCCAATCTTCACAAAGCAATTCCGCATGGGCTGAGCAATTAAAGCAAGAAATTGAAACAATGTCCGCTTCATTGAGACTTAGTTCAAGTGAAATGGACTCCTCATCTTATGGCAAGGTACTTGATGAGTTAAAGGAGAAAGCAAGCCAATACGCTGAAAGTCTCAACTATGCAAGTGGACAATCAAATGCCGCCATAGAACTTCAAAAAGAGGTTATAGCTGGTTTAGAAGACCAGTTGGCTACATTACAAGAGCAATTGCAAGCGGCACAAGCTACAAACAATTCAGCAGCCGTACAAGCTATATCAGAACAAATCAACGTCCTTAGCAATGAATTGAATGCTGCCAAGAATAACCTTGTAGGCTTGCAACAACAAAGCGAGAACGCAAAGAACGCTATGCGTGGTTTGGCTGATGTTCAATCATCATTAAGCATGACGGAGAAAGGGGGTAGCTTCTTTGGAAATATCATTGATGAGGCTCAGCTAATCAAGCAAAAGGTAAGTGATGCTTTCTCTTCATTACATGAAACAATATCTAGCAAGTTTGAAGCAATAAAATCCAAGGCTAGCGAGGTGGAAAGTTCTATCTCGGGAAGTCTATCTAACTTGTCGGATAAAATTGGTTTGGATAGATTAGGTAATGCCTTTTCTTCGGTTGGTGAGCGGATAGGAGCTGCAAAAGATAAAATGTTGGACTTTGCCACAGGTGGAGGTAAGTTCCAATCATCCATAGGCAACCTAAAGACTGCTTTAAATGGCTTACCTTTGCCATTAGGAAACGTTATTGGTAGTATTGGTGCTATGACAAAGGCATTGTGGGCGATGTGTGCCACACCAATAGGAGCGGCTCTTGCAGCCGTGGCGGTTGGACTTCAAGCGGTTTATGCGTGGTTTACAAAGTCGGCAGAAGGACAAAAGGTATTTACTAAGATAACAAGTTATTTGACTTCATTGGTGGCATCCTTAACCGATATTGTGGTTATGCTAGGTAGCTATCTTTATCATTGCTTTGCCGATGCAAAAGGCCCATTACGTGATTTTGGCTTATCATTCAAAAATACCTTTGTAAGTGCCGTTAAAACAGGCTATACGCTTCTCAAAGGTCTTGGAACAACCCTAAAAGGTATTTTTCAGCTTGATTGGGACACTTTCACCGATGGACTTTCACAAGTGGGCGATGGCTTGATAAAAGCCGGAAAAACGGCAATTATGGCTGTGCAGACACAAATCAAGGGCATTGTTGGAAGTGTTAAAACCGCCTACGACATGTTTACAAATGACAAGCTGGGTAGTGGTATTGGAAAAGCATTGTCCGACTTGTTGCCAAAGGCAGAGCAAGCAGCCAAGATAGCCGAGCAAGACCTGCAAGCCAATATTGCATTAGGTAAAGCCAAAGAAGAACAAGCCAAACTGGATAAGACCATAGCGGAAAAGCGAGAGGAAATTTATACTTTGACAGGCAAAGCCAAACAAGAAGCGATTGCTGAAACAAAGGCTTTGCTAAAGCAAAAGTATGATAGCCAGATTAAGGCACAGACGGAGTTGTATGAGTTACAAAAGAAACGTAATGCCTTACATACATCATCATTGGCAGATCTCAAACGTGAAAGAGAATTGCATATAGAAGTCTTATCCACACAAGCACAACAGGCAGCAAGCACAAGAATGCTCACACGTATGGAGGCATCCAATCAAAGAAGTATGGACAAAGCCGCCAAGAATGCCGAGAAGAAAGCGGCTGCTGAGGCTAAGAAGAATGCAACCAAGCAAAACAATATAGAGAGTGCTGAAGGTAAGTTGGCTGAGGCTATCTATAAAAACGAGTATGAGCGTTCCAAGGCTATGCAATCCATAGAGGAGAAAGTGACCGATGCAAGAATCAAGGCTATGCAGGATGGTGAGGAAAAGGTTATAGCCGAGCGCAAAAGGGCATTGGAAAAGGAAATTGAACAGATAGAAACGGAGAAGAATGCCGCTATCAAGGCAGAGCGTGCCCGCCAAAAATCCGAGTATGATGCAAAGGCGGCTATTATTAAGGCACAAGGTGGCAAGCCTCAGCAATGGGATGATAAGATGCTAGATCAAGAGCCAATCAAGAAGATTGAAAAGCAATACACCATCATTGAGGAAAGTGCCGTAACCGAGTCCAATAGAAAGACCCAAAAGGAGCAAGCACAAGCCATGCTTGATTACTTAAAGGCTTATGGTACATTCCAAGAAAAGAAATATGCAATAGCCAAGGAGTATGATGAGAAGATTAATATAGAGACGGACACCTACAAAAAGGCAAGTCTTGAAAAAGAGAAGTCCAAGGCGATAAGCGATGTAGATACAAGTGCCTTGCAGTCTCAGATTGATTGGCAAAGCGTGTTTGGTTCTATGATAGGTTCATTGCAAGAGCAGCTGAAGGAAACGTTCCAAGGCTTGAAAGAATACACCAAGACCGATGATTTCAAGAAGAAAGATGCAACCGAGCAAAAGGTAATTTATGAGGCAATCGACAAGATGCGTGGTGCATTGACAGGAGACCATGAGGGTACATTGAACCTTTCCAAGCTGAAGAGACAAAGCGAGGATTTGGGAAACGCTTTCAAGGAGATGCAAGCGGCTGGACTTAGGGAAAAGATAGCGTTTGATAACTTGCAAGTGGCACAGGATTCTTATGAGAAAGCCTTGAAGACCGGAGATAAGGCACAAATTAAGGGTGCAAGTCAAACATTGGATTCTGCAAAGGCTACATATGATGGTGCAAAGAAGACTTCTGAGGAAATGGTTAAGACTGTTAAAGCTAAAGGGGTTGAATACAAGGAAAGTTCACAAGGTACGCTTGACGGATTGAATGAGGTTGCATCTGGATTGAAAGAGTTTAGTGGTGGGTCGTTAAGTGGCTTAATGTCGGGACTGACCAACACGGTGCTAGGATTATCTAAGCTGGACCTGGGAAAGACTTTAAACAAGTCGGTTTCAAAGTTGGCAGATAAATTGCAATCAGGTGGAAACATCGGGCAAATCATATCAGCGATATTGTCTATTCTTGATATATTGAAAGATGGTATTGGTTCATTGGTAGCAAATGTAATAGATGCAATCCTCAATGCCGTTAATGGTATCTTGAAGAATATTCTAAGCGGAAAGTTTGTAGAGCAAATCGGTGGCTCACTTTTGGAAGGCGTAGGCAATATCCTTAATACAGTTACCTTTGGTGGCTTGTCTAGTTGGTTAGGTGATGGCTCTAGCGATAAGAACCTTGAAAAAGATTTGTCTAGGCTATCCGAGAGTAACAATAACTTGAAAACAAGTATTGACGCTTTGGCTGACAAGATGGATGAGGCTAGTTCCATGCAAGATATAACCACGTCTTATGAAAAGCAAAAGGCGGCTATACAAGACCAAATCAAGAATACACAAGAGTCAATGTATAGAAGTGGTGCTGCTTACACAAGTGGACATTGGTATAAGGCTTATACGGATGGCAAGCACTCTTCCAACAAGAAAATAAATGATGCAATGTCTTCTGAGGATTGGGATAAGGTAAGTAAGGAGGCTGGTATTTCAGTACGTAGTGCATCAGATTTTTGGAACTTGACAAGTGAGCAGATGGCTAACGTAGCCGCTTATGCAGCCACTCAATACGATAAGATAAAGCAATATGGCGATGATGGCTACAAGAATGCCAGTCAGTATATGGATTCTTATATAGAATACTATAAGGAGCTGGAACAATTGGAAAATAGCTATCGAGAGAAACTTACTTCAATATCTTTTGATAGTGTTGAGAGTGACTTCAAGAGCATGTTGGAGAATATGGATTCTGATTCAACCGATTTTGCTGATAGTTTCCAAAAGAAGATGGCAAGTGCTATTATTAATTCTTTGATGGTTGATAAGTACAAGCAGAGATTGCAAGACTGGTACAAGTCTTTCTCATCTACATTTGAGAATAAGGATTTAACCAAGGAAGAACTATATAAGGCACAGGAGAAGTTAAAGCAGGAATATATGGCAATCTCTAAGGATGCTTTGGATGAAAGAGATTCTTTAAAGGATGCTTTGGAGTGGAAAGACAATTTTTCTCAGTCCGCTTCTTCCGGTTCTTTTGAATCAATGAGCCAAGATACAGGAGAAGAGTTGAATGGTCGTTTCATTGCGGTACAAATTGCCACAGAAGGAACGTATGAGGAAACAAAGCTCATAAATACCAAGTTGGATGCTATTGCTGCTCGTGATGGTGGTATAGAGGGTAGCTTGTTGACGGCTAGCGTGAATACTATTATGGGTAATGTAGGCAATATTTGGTTAGCCGTTGATGAGGGAAGAACTATTCTTGCCCAAAGTCTGATGTACTTGCAGTCGATTGATGAGCGACAAGAACGATGGCATAAGCCTATGTTGCAAGCATTCAATGATATACACGAATTGAAAGATAAGATGAGTAGATTGTAAAAGCTATAAAGGTGTGGAGAAATGCAACTAAGCGCAGGTATGCGTCCAGATGCAAGTCTTCACACCTTGAAAGTAGCCGAGGGAAAAATTTCCCCGAGGGTTCATTTCCTAAATTTGTGAAATGAAGAAGTAAGAAGATGCTCGCTTGATAAAATTATTAAATGAGGGGTTAAGCATCATTTACCCCCATTGAAAGCAAATGGTAAGGTTTTTCATAAAGTTGTGAAAAACGTATGCAGTACAAATCCATAGAAAATGTATTCATAATAAGTGTATGGAAATTGACAAAAAGTGTCAACAATAGGCAAAGATACAAAAATCATATTAGTCTATATTATTTATCAGATGTAGGGGTGTCGCTACAGGCTACACCCCTTAGACTTGCCAAAATTGGCAAAACTGACCCAAACAAAGTTTGTATTAGGTGTTCCTAGGATGGAAACCCTTTAGCGTTGACTAATAAGCGTGAATGAAAGATAATAATTACTAAGATAGTAGAACCAGATGGTGATTGCTAGCAAGATTAAGAAGATGGTGCAAGGATGATAGAAAAGGGGTGTCTTCAAAAATGATAATACCCCAAAATTGGTGTATTTGGTAGCCTCAGCGATTAAAAAGGTGTAAAAATCTCACCTTATTGTTTATTAAAAGAGGTCTCCACAATTTTGAGGACACCCCATTTTGTAGGTTTTAGACAGAATTGTCAAAAACTGATTAAGGGTAGGAACATTGTTCCGCTCAGGTTATCCACAAGGGGTTTTTAACTAGATAGTTATAAACTTGATAGGAACACTTTCAACGAGTCCAGATTTGGGCTAGTACGAGGGCGCAAAATTGCTTTCTCGTTGATTATCAAGCGTTACCCCAAAAAGTTAGTACGAGAGCCTAAAAATCGGCTATCGTTGAAAATCAAGATGTTACATAGTTTTCCCCCATTTGGGTGAAAACCATCGGGCTTGTTTTCTAGCTCGTTGAATGATTGGTGTTGTCTTCAAAGGTTCAATAGGACAGAATGTCCGTCCTATTTATCCTTTGAAATGCAACCACAAATCACATTTGGATTGTGGAACGAACGCAAATCTGCGTTGGTTGCATCCTACATTTATGGATTCTCTATTAAACTTTTTCTATCTATTGGTGGAACAAAAACTTTCTTTTCTTCCTTTTCTTCACCAATTGCAAGAATATAATGCTTAGGATATGTTAGGCAATGAAACGTTACACGTTTTCTTCCATAATACCATTCTGCCTTAACCACAAACTTATCATTCCTAAAGAAAGAGCTATTATTCTGGGTGAGTATGAAATCCTCCTTTAACTTCTTCTTAATAACATTGGTATTGATTTCTGTCAGCTCATATTTACTAGGTGATATAGGAACATAAAGCATCTTCTTGGAATCTACATTCTTGTCATCTTCATATATAGCATCCTGCATCATTAAAAAGAAACTTCTATCAATACGCCCTACATACCTATCCATCACGGCATAACCTATAGTTCCATAGACATTTGCCAACGTTACGGTATCACCATCCATTTCAGATACATCATGTGTCTCTATATACTGCCCAAATGTCTGAAATCCTTTCTTGGGAACTACAGGCATCGCCTTGATATATTCTTGTGCCTTAGATGGCAATGCAAGCATTATTATTACGGCAACTAACAAATCTTTCTTCATAATCTAATTGTTTTAATTATCAATACTTGAGAGGAACGCTCACCTAATTACTTTCCAGCTTGTCAAGCAAAGCCCTAGCCTCAGCGATGGATGAGGCTGAAAACAAATCATTTCCTTGTTTTATAAGGGCAATGAAGTCTTCTTTATTAGGCTCATCGGCTACTAACTCGGAAAGTGATATACCCAATACTTTTGCAAGGTCTTTAAGCGTGTCTATTGTCGGATTTCCGTTTACAATACGAGACATAGAGGACTGCTTGATACCTTTTGTACCATCACGATTTGGCATTTCAGCAGCTAATGTGCTAATAGACCAACCTTTTTCATTTATAAGTTTCTTTATATTCATAGCTTTTATTCTATATTGTTTGGTTGCAAAGATAATATAAATAATTGAATAAACCAAATAAAATAGGTAAAACTTAGAATTTATTGCATTTTTAGTTAATAAACGTAGAATTAAAGCTATATATGTTATGTAAAGTTAAAATATAGAATAAATTGCATTAAATATTTGGAGAATTAGAATAAAAGCTATATCTTTGCAGTGTCTTTAAGAGATAAAGGCTTTAAAGTTTAACTATTAGATGCTGCTATGCAGCCGAGTGGCACTCGTAAAACCGTTTAGTTGATTATGGCTAATTCATTTAAGAATATGATGAGAGAAGTGATGGCAATGGCACACAGAGCCTTTGAGTTGAAATCAGCAACAATGAGCTGGTCAGAGTGCTTGAAGCAAGCTTGGGCAGTGTTGAAGTTGAAGTTGGCAATGAAGAAAAGAGTTGTTGAGTTCTACTTTCAGAAGGTGGATGGCTCAATCCGTCAGGCATTTGGCACTTTGCAGGAGTCTTTGATAGACTATACCCCAAATGGTAAGGGGTATGCTTGCAAGGATTGTGTTAAGTATTGGGACGTTGAGAAACAGGCTTGGCGACAAATGAAGTTCTTCAACTTTATTAAGGTTGCTGCCTAAGAGTTAGATAAGTGAGCGCACACGTTAAACTGCACATATATTATATTTTGGATTTAAAGTTAGAAACGATATGGATAAGAATTTGATGAACGATATGGATAAGAATTTGATGGATAATCTTTATGTGAGATACGATGATAAGTTTGGCGTGTTGAGCGACGACAAAGACAACACGATTTCACATATATTGGGTACTGATTTAACCTTGGTTCTAAACAAAGAGAATATGGAGGTGTACCTGTTAGTGCCTTTGACAAGAAACCACAAATATGAGTATAAGGGTAATTACATTATCGTGGATGGCAAGAGGTTTGATTCAGACATCTATTTCCGTAAGGATGGTTGCCAATGGATTCAGATGCAATCAAAAGAAATGCTATCAATGGTAATATGAAGATATAGGGGCATAAGGTGGCAAGTCGTGAGAAGGACACGACAGAAATATAAACTCCCATAGGACCGCCACCCAAAGCCCAAAGATATATATACTTTTCATTTGCTCCAAGCGTGGAGAATTGCCACAAGCCCATCTTTCCACTCTAGTGGGCAAGTGACACAAGCCCTGTCCATCCTCTCTCACAATATGGTGGACGGGGCTTTCCGTTTATACTTTTTGATTTGCACACTATAAAATTGACTGAGAGTATTGTTTTATGGGTGTTCCAAGGCTGTTTCTATAAGAATGTAGCTTTGTTCATACCCCCAAATAGGGGAGTGAGCAAACCAAGGTTCTAGTTTACAACAAAAATGTGGAAAACTCATCAATATTTTGTTGCTAAATATTTGGTAATCAGAGGAAAAAGTTGTATCTTTGCAATGTGTTAGTTAATTAGGGTATAAATTTAAATTTGCAATTATGAACGAATAAAGAAAAGCAATGATGAAAGAATGCCGTGAGTATTACGACATCTTTTCAGAGGATGAAGAGAAGGTAATCATCTATCCACATAAAGACATTTGGAGTATGGATGGTGTGACGATTGAAATTAACAAAAAAGAACAATCGGCAAGTGTATTAATCCCATTAGGTCATAGATTTGAGTATGATGGTAATACCGTAAAGGTAGATGGCGAATATGGCTTTGTTAGTGATGGTATGAGTTGGGTAAAGGAAGGATACCAAGTTATAGAGTTGTTTCGTGCTAACTCTCTTGGTATGATAGACGTACTTGAAGACCTTCCTGTAGCAAAGGATATTGTAAAAGTGTCTGGTATTGATTATACAAAAATGGCTCAGCTTATTTCTTTGAATACAATGTTTTATTTGCTAGAAAGAGATTTCAAAAAAAATGCTAAGAGCAAGCAAAAGAAGCGTTTTCTTGATTTCTTGAAGTAAGCGAGGACGGTGGAACACACCTTAAACTGTGAGTATTTTAGTACTCTTGAAAAATATAAAAAATACATAGTTATGATTAAGACAAGCAAAGATGTACTAAGCAAAAAAGATATTCAACATATAAGCACTAATGTAGAATTAGAGAGCGATGGAGTGTTGACTATTTCCATTATGAGTAGTACCCCTAGAATGTGGCAAAGGTTTACGTTTACACCAACTGAAACCAAAGCTATAGCAAGGGTATTAAAGGGTATTAAATTGTAAGTGATTTCCTTTATAAGTTTAACGAATAATGCTTTTAGCGAAAAGCAAGGGTATTGCTTGTATGGTAGTACCCTAACTTTCCGGCTAAACATTTGGTAATCTGAAGGAAAATGTGTATCTTTGCAAGTAATGATATAAAAGTTAAGAATATGAGTTGGGAAGAAGAAAAAGAGGAGTTTTTGAAGAAATATCCGCTTTGTCCTACGGCTGAGGATATTGAGGTTCTAGACCTTGTTATGGTCAAGAAGTATGCTTTAGAGATTCTTGAGGGTAAGAAGACTGTGGATTTTAGAGCGTGTTCACAGCATTATAGCAGCCGACTTTATGATAAGAAAGTGCTTGATTTTCTAGATAAGCATAAGGATGATAAAGAAGTGCAGCAAGCATTGGAGAAAGGCTTTATTGAGCCTTTGAGAATTGTAAGGGCAATTCACTTTCATAACTATGCCAATGATTGGTATATGGATATTGAATGCACGGCAAATGAGATAATGGCTCTTATTCCAAGAGATATTGAGTTTCTGCAAGAAACCTACAACTGCCATGAGTGGGATGAAGCTTTGGCAGAAAAGGAAGCTAAAAATGAAGAGGAACGCCCTTGCTGGTTTTGGTTTGCTTTAGGTGAGGTATTAGGTACAAATTTGAAATAATCAGTTAAAGAAGAAAGGAGTTAATTATGGGTGAGGCTTACAGAATGATAGGTGGCAAAATGGAATATGCTGGTTATGTGAAATACAATAAGGATGGTTCAATAACCTATGGTGGTGGCAAGGCTAACGGAAACCAATTTGGTAACAATATGAAGATATTGGGTGCAAAAGCAGCTCAGAATCCTACAGAAAGAATACAAAGACAGTTCCAAGGAAGAAAGAAGAAGTAAGGTAGGTCTTTTATGAGATATAGGTGGAGTGATAGGACTCTCTTCGTTTTTTCCCCAAGTGTGGGGTTTTTGATATTGAAATTTTAATTTTGGCCATTTATAGAGTTCCTATGCTTCACTATAAAAGGGGTGTTTACTATTAGTTGGTTTCACCCCTTATTTGTGAGAGTTTTTCTTTTACATATTCATATAATAAATCCCGATTAAGTTTAACTAAGTGGTGTCCATTAGGTGGACACCATTTTTTTTGTATTCCGGTAGGTAGCTACAAGTAGAAATCACTTCTTAAATATTCTCTTGAAAATTTGGTGGTTAAAGAATAAATGATTATCTTTGCATCGTAAACCCATCTTTGCAATATTGCCATGCAGTATTTTTGTTACCAACAAGTGCAAAGATGGGCTTTTTGTTTGGGTATTGTTACTATAGTGTTACCAATTCTGTAAATCAATAAGTTTTTGTTATACTAAAATTGTGTGTAAATCATTGAATAATAGGTATTTAAAAAGGCTACACCATTTCACAATGATGCAGCCTGCAAACTTAAACAACCAATAAAAGAAATAGATTGATCGTTCAATTGTTATATCTGATGAAGAGTAGCTCTTTTAGAGCTTTGTTTTTTATCTGTCAGAAATATGTCTTATGTTGGAAGACATTGCTGATTAGCGGATGAACAGGAGCTCACGATACTTAGGTAAGGTCCAGAGCTCATCGGCTACTGTCAACTCCAACTTGTCAATCTGATAACGGATCTCCTCCATCTTTGGAGCTACCGTGTCATGATAAGCTATCGCCTTATCGTGCTCATTCTCAATCTTGTTGGCCACCTTGCGGGCATTTACCAACTCCTCAACACCGGTCTCGATAATCTGAGTGCGCTCGGCAATCTTCTTGATGATATTGATGTTGCGGGCAGTCAACTTCTTGCCTTCCTCGTCACCGAAGATGTCAATCATGTTCTCCACATTCTTAGCCAACTGGCTCTGATAGTGAGTAGCCACTGGGATGATGTGGTTCATGCTCAAGTCGCCCATTACACGAGCCTCAATCTGAATCTTCTTGGTGTAGGTCTCCCATTTCACCTCGTTACGAGCTTCCAACTCGTTCTTCTTCATGACACCCATATCCTCGAACATCTTGATAGAGGCAGGGTCGAGATAACGCTCGAAAATCTTTGGACAGCTCTTCTCGCAGTCCAGACCACGCTTAGCTGCTTCCTCTACCCATTCATCTGAGTAACCATTACCATCGAAACGGATTGGCTTGCAGGTCTTCAAATCCTGACGAACGATATCGATGATGGCAGATGTCTTGTCCTCACCCTTGGCAATCAACTCATCCACACGCTTCTTGAAGTCGGTCAAAGCCTCGGCTACGGCGGTGTTCAATACGATCATTGCTGATGCACAGTTAGCCTCAGAACCTACGGCACGGAACTCGAAACGGTTACCGGTGAAGGCGAATGGTGATGTACGGTTACGGTCGGTGTTATCAATCATCAACTCTGGAATCTCAGGGATATCCAACTTCATGCCCTGCTTGCCTGCCACGGTGAAGAGATCCTTCTTGTCGGCTTTCTCAATGTGCTCGAGAAGGTCGGTCAACTGCTTGCCGAGGAATGAAGAGATGATTGCTGGAGGTGCCTCGTTGGCGCCCAGGCGATGTGCATTGGTAGCGCTCATGATAGAAGCCTTGAGCAAACCGTTGTGCTTATATACACCCATCAAAGTCTCTGTGATGAAGACTACGAAACGGAGGTTATCCTCTGGTGTCTTGCCAGGGCCATGAAGCAGAATGCCTGTATCTGTAGCGAGACTCCAGTTGTTGTGCTTACCGGAACCGTTGATGCCTGCGAATGGCTTCTCATGGAGAAGTACGCGGAAACCGTGATGGCGAGCTACCTTCTTCATCAAGCTCATCAGGAGCATGTTGTGGTCTACGGCAAGGTTGGTCTCCTCGAAGATAGGTGCCAACTCAAACTGGTTTGGTGCTACCTCGTTGTGACGGGTCTTGCAAGGAATACCGAGCTCGAGAGCCTGGATTTCCAAATCCTTCATGAATGCCTGAACACGCTCTGGGATGGCGCCGAAGTAGTGGTCGTCCATCTGCTGGTTCTTGGCTGAATCGTGACCCATCAGGGTGCGACCTGTCAGCATCAGGTCAGGACGTGCTGCATACAAGCTTTCATCTACCAGGAAGTACTCCTGCTCCCAACCGAGATTGGAAATAACTTTCTTGACATCTGGGTTGAAGTAGTGGCAAACCTCTGTGGCTGCTACGTTTACAGCGTGCAATGAACGGAGCAATGGAGCTTTATAGTCGAGAGCCTCACCTGTGTAAGAGATGAAGACAGTAGGGATACAGAGTGTATCGTCGATGATAAATACAGGCGATGTTGGATCCCATGCAGAATAACCGCGAGCCTCGAAGGTAGAGCGGATACCGCCAGATGGGAAAGATGAAGCATCAGGCTCCTGCTGAACGAGCAACTTACCTGAAAATTCCTCGATCATAC
>ERZ773202.1063-NODE-1063-length-19650-cov-8.026180_pt1 | contig 19650 bp, 20 predicted proteins | sample MGYA00580998_ERZ773202 | MGnify/ENA primary metagenome ERZ773202 (study PRJEB29015, sample SAMEA2737803) | human gut metagenome | biome: human gut; feature: human-associated habitat; material: faeces | place: China | collected 2012 ...
GTTTCATCGTTGAGGTTGCTTGGCAGGCTCACTTTGTAACAAATATGTTCATCAAACCTACAGCAGAAGAATTAGAGAACTTCGAGCCAGATTTCGTTGTTTACAATGCTTCTAAGGCAAAAGTTGAGAACTACAAAGAGTTAGGATTAAACTCTGAGACAGCAGTTATGTTCAACATCACAAGCCGTGAGCAGGTTATCGTTAACACATGGTACGGCGGAGAGATGAAGAAAGGTATGTTCTCTATGATGAACTACTTCTTACCATTAAAAGGTATGGCTTCTATGCACTGCTCAGCTAACACAGACTTAAATGGTGAGAACACAGCTATCTTCTTCGGACTTTCCGGAACAGGTAAAACTACACTTTCCACAGATCCAAAACGTCTCCTGATCGGTGATGACGAGCACGGCTGGGATGACAACGGTGTATTCAACTTCGAGGGTGGATGCTACGCAAAAGTTATCAACCTTGATAAAGATTCCGAACCAGATATCTACAATGCAATCAGACGTGACGCACTCTTAGAGAACGTTACATTAGATGAGAATGGTAAGATTGATTTCGCTGATAAGAGCGTAACAGAGAACACACGTGTGTCTTACCCGATCAACCATATTCAGAATATTGTACGTCCAATCTCTTCTGCACCAGCTGCTAAGAATGTAATCTTCTTATCTGCAGATGCATTCGGCGTACTTCCTCCAGTATCTGTTCTTACACCAGAACAGACACAGTACTACTTCTTATCTGGATTCACAGCAAAACTTGCTGGTACAGAGCGTGGTATTACAGAGCCAACACCTACATTCTCTGCATGCTTCGGACAGGCTTTCTTAGAGCTTCATCCAACAAAATATGCAGAAGAACTTGTTAAGAAAATGGAAAAGAGCGGAGCAAAAGCTTACCTCGTAAATACAGGATGGAACGGAACTGGAAAACGTATCTCCATCAAAGATACACGTGGTATCATTGATGCTATCTTAAACGGAGACATCAAGACAGCTCCTACAAAGACAATCCCATACTTCAACTTTGAAGTTCCTACAGAACTTCCAGGCGTTGATCCAGCGATCCTTGATCCTCGTGATACTTACGCTGACGCTTCTGAGTGGGAAGTAAAAGCAAAAGACTTAGCTGCAAGATTCGTTAAGAACTTCGCTAAATATGAAGGAAACGAAGCTGGTAAAGCATTAGTTGCTGCTGGTCCTCAGGCTTAATGATCTGTTAATATCCATTAATTTGTTTTTTAGCTTAAAAGAAACCGGATGCCACATTGCATCCGGTTTCTTTATTACACATATTTGGAGTTCTATCATGTTAAAGAAGTTCATTAAATACGTCTCTCAAAATATGCTTGGTATGGTAGGTATGTCTGTTTATATTCTTGCAGACACCTACTTTATTTCTGTAGCGGTGGGTGCCGACGGTATCACTGCCCTAAATCTGGTTCTGCCAATTTATAATATTATTTTTGCGATCGGTGCGATGATGGGCGTTGGCTCTGCGATCCGTTTTGTTGTGGAACGCAATAAAAAAAGCCCGGATGCGGATGGATATTTTTTCCATGCGCTTGTGTGGGCTTTTATCATCAGTCTGTTTTTTATTTTTGTCGGTCTGTTTCTTCCGGATAAATTGATCGCACTGTTAGGCGGTGATGCCCAAATCGTTGCCACCGGGAAAAATTATACAAGAATTTTCATGTGCTTTGCTCCCTTTTTTATGTGGAACTACATTTGTAATGCTTTTGTGCGAAATGATGGAAATCCTTCCATTGCGATGTCCGCAACTTTATTCAGTAGTCTGTTCAACATCGTGTTTGACTATATCCTGATGTTTCCACTGGGACTATCCATGGAAGGTGCTGCACTTGCAACTGCCCTCTCCCCGGTCATAGGCATTGCGATCTGCTGTATCCATTTTCAATCAAAAAAGAGTACGATCCGCCTGAAACCGGTCCTGCCTTCCTTCCGCAGACTGCTCTACTGCTGTCAGGTCGGCGTTTCCTCTTTCGTCGGTGAGATTTCTTCCGGAGTTATCACGGTCGTCTTTAATATGCTGATTCTCGGTCTTGCAGGAAACACCGGAGTTGCCGCCTACGGCGTCGTCGCCAACACCTCACTGGTCGCAGTTGCCCTCTTTAACGGCATTGCGCAAGGCTCGCAGCCGCTCATCAGTGAATCTTACAGCAAGGGAAATCACAAGAATGTAACCACCTGTCTGAAAATGGCAGTCACGACCACCATCGGCGTTGCTGTCCTTCTGGTTGTCTGCATTTACCTTTACGCCCCTGCGATCACCGCTGTATTTAACGGAGAGGGAAATCAGGTGCTTGCCTCCTACGCAGAAAACGGTTTAAGGTTATATTTCATTGGATTTCTCTTTGCCGGAATGAACATTGTCGGAACTGCCATTTTAAGCTCGATAGAATCTGCAAAATATGCATTTTTTGCGTCCATCTCACGCGGATTTGTTGCGATCATCATTTTTGCATTCGTGCTGTCTGCACTGCTTGGATTAAATGGCGTATGGCTGGCTTTTCCAGCGGCAGAGTTTGTAACGATGTTAATTACGTTATATGGCCTGGTGAAGACGATACGAAAATAATATCTCTGCTGCTAAAAATACCGGGTTGCTTCTATTTTGAAGCAGCCCGGTATTTTTTATTTGCTTTTATAATGCCTTCTTAATGGCTTCCATTAATTCTTCGTAAGTCTCATAGGCTGGCAATTCCGGATTGTCTTTTTTGATCTGTTCTGTACTCTTGAATAAGAATCCGGCTTTACTAGCCTTTATCATGCCAAGATCGTTGTGGCTGTCTCCGCTGGCAATCGTCTGAAATCCAATTGACTGCAATGCTTTAACGGTTGTCAGTTTGGAGTTTTCCACTCTCATCTTAAATCCGGTAATCTCGCCGTTTTCTGCCACTTCCAAAGAATTACAGAAAATAGTAGGATAACCTAGTTTTTTCATAAGCGGTGCTGCAAACTGTGTGAATGTATCACTGATAATGATCACCTGCGTCATGCTGCGCAGTTCGTCTAAAAACTCTTTTGCACCCGGCATCGGATCGATCTTTGCGATCGTTTCCTGAATTTCTTTCAGTCCAAGACCATGTTCTTTTAAAATTCCAAGTCTCCATTTCATCAGTTTATCATAATCCGGCTCATCCCTTGTTGTTTTCTTTAACTCCTGGATTCCTGTCTCTTCTGCAAATGCAACCCAGATCTCAGGCACAAGAACGCCCTCCAGATCCAGACATACGATATTCATATCCATTTTTTTCCCTCCTCAAAGTTTCTTCGTGTCATTGAAAAAACAGTACATTGTCATTCTATTATATTTCGTGCTGCACTTCAAGAAGTGATTGTAACAAAGGTGCAAATTGCAATATCACAAAGTCTTGCAATTTCTTCATCACTGCAGCTTATATTTTTGGATTGTCAATGGAAGCTATATGCGTCATAAGATTCCATAAGTATTTGAGCTGCCTCTGCATCGCTGACATCCACGATATCACTGACATCTTTCCATTTGAAATGTGCCCGATGTCCAGAAGCTTGTTGTGCAACATAATAGCGCGCCGCATAAGTGCGATACTCATCCTCTGTCAGCTCTGTCCCATTGTAATCCTCATAGCTTATCGTTGCTTCGTAATCCGGACCTTCATATGTTTCATATTCAATGGCGAGTTTTGTTTCTGTTACAACATCATCCACGATCGCCAGTGAGCTGACCCGGTAGATGTAACAGTCCGGTGACTCTTTCATAAAATCGTACACAATATAATTATAGCATCCTTTTCCATTTATGATATTAGAGTATACCGTCACATCACTTTCATCCGATACCGAATCCATAAGATCCGGCTGGGATTCATATTCTGAAAAAGTTGTATCCAGTTCTTTTAGTTTTCCATCCTTATCTACTTTGTAAAAACTAGTATAAGAAAAAATTCCCGTGCCGCCACAATGCGAAACCAAAAGTTCCACTTGTCCATCCATATCCAGATCTGCCAGCGTGAATTTATATTGTTCATTGGCAAAATCAATATCAACTGCCCACTTGTCCCTGTTTTGTGCAAATATCTCAATCTGCTTTTGGATGTCCATAGTGGCACCTGATATGCTGTCCAAATACTCTGCATAATCTGTCCATACGCCTTCCATATCAGAAAGCTTTTCTGTCAGATGCTGCTTACCGAGAAATTCTTCAAAAAAAGTATCCCTATAAAAAGGAGTGCCATTTTCTGTTTTCGCTTCGACTTTGTAGCTTTCCAGATTTGGATAATCCAGATACATCATATTGTCCGGATTTTCCTGTAAAAATATAACCGGCATATTCCACGAATCTCCGTCATTACAGTATTGGAGTAGCAGCAAAACATCCTTTTTCCCATCCATATTCACATCTGAAAACTTTACACCACTGATCTGTTTAAATGAATCCGAAGCGTCTGCCTTTATTTCCGGAAACTCATATATAACTTTATCATTCTTCACTAATAAGAATTCTGGATCATTCGAATTCTCTTCAGGTGCAACTGATGTAAATGTTACCATTCCCCAGTCATTCAGCTGAATTTCAAATGTCTGACTCTCAATCACTCTTCCCTTAAAACTTTGTGTATTCTGTCCCGGTGTCTCTGTAACTTCTTCCTGCCCGCCGGGCAGTTCTTTTGTTACTTCTGTTGATGCTTCTTTTTCTTCTTTTACATCCTGCTTACAGCCTGCAAGAACAAATGATAATATTATAAGTCCGAATAGGATGTTCTTTTTCATCTGACTGCCCCACCTTTTATCGTTTCTCGGTATCTATAATGTCATCTGACTTCTCTTCTCTTATTTTATCATACCTAATTCTTCTATGCATCTTTTTCTGCTTTTTCATCGTTATGGATCCTGTCGGCAGGTTCTTTAATTTCTTTATCTGTAAGCTACGTACGGTTTCCCCAAAAACACATTAGCCTGCGGTACTGTATGATAATATTCTTTTTGTATCTGATGCGAAAACCTACACACATTCTGCGTAGTATGATAAACTATCACCATAAAAAACCATTCGGTGAAGCATACGCTCCGCCTTGGATGGTATACAAATTTTAATGAGGGGGCATCCATGCAAAAAGAGAACCGAAAATATTATGAAGCCTATGAAGATCGATATAAAACCGCTCATGAAAAGGGTGTCAGTTGGACACAGATGAAAAATACTCCAATTGTTATGGATATTATTAAGAGATATCACCTTCATCCCGAGCAGTCGTTACTGGAAATCGGGTGTGGTGAAGGCAGAGACTCCGCCACCGTTTTAGAAAATGGCTTTCACCTTATAGCAACCGATATATCGCCTGAAGCAATAAACTATTGCAAGAAAAAAATGCCTGATTTTGAATCAAAATTCATGGTTTTGGATTGTTTATCAAGTGATTTGGATGAGAAATTTGATTTCATTTATTCGGTTGCAGTTGTTCATATGTTAGTTTTAGATGAAGACAGAAACGGGTTTTATCAATTCATACATCGTCATTTGAAATCAGATGGAATTGCACTTATTTGTTCAATGGGAGACGGAAATTATGAAATGCAAAGTGATATAAGCAACGCTTTTGAGCTTCAGGAAAGAGAACATGAAACCGGAAAAATGATGGTTGCTGGAACTTCTTGCAGGATGGTTTCATTCAGTACTTTTGAGAATGAGTTGCTGCGAAATGGGCTGAAAATCATTGAAAAAGGCATCACAAGTGCGATGCCAAATTTCAATAGTTTGATGTATGCTGTAGTTCAGTAGAGAGCCAAGTAAAAAGCATTGTGCTGTCAATAGGGCAAATTTAATCTTTCCGATTCACGATCTTGTAGTATTCTCTCGAAGTGATCTTGTATACAATCGTATAGATCACAAGGAAGATCATGCTCACGATTGCGATCGCCATGTTAAAGGTAAAGGTATCCACGATCAGTATCATCCGTAAAAACAGTCTAACCACGCTGCTTGCCACGATCATATGCATAATCGCTGCTGCGACCGGAAGGTAAAATAATAACATAACCTGCGTCCGGATGGATTCTTTTGCTTCTTTTTCAGTCAGACCGACATTGGAAAGGATCTGGAATCGCTTCTGGTCTTCGTACCCTTCCGACATCTGTTTGTAGTAAATGATCATAACCGTTGCCATGAGAAAGAGTGCTGCCAGAAACATTCCTACAAAAAAGATTCCACCATAGATACTATAAAAAGCGCTCATCTCCTCTGATTTAAAACGAATTGCTTCACGGTTTAATCCCCCCAGTTCCATCAAAGCTCTGACCGTTTCCATCTGTTCTTCTGGCAAAGCTTTTTCTAACTGGTATCCGATGAAGACTTCATACTCATCCGGATTCACTCTCTGTCCGGCTTCCGCCATCAGAGCACAGATCTGCTCATCATCCGGAAAGACAAGAATTTCACGTTCGAAAATTGACATGGTCGAATCAATGATATAGCGGATTGCAGAATACTCTGCCTCTCCTGCTACTGTATACTCTTTTCCCATAAAATTCAGGTTATCACCTTTTTTCCATTCTTTTCCTGAACTGTAGATGAGTATTTCGTCATCCTTAAGTGTCAGATTCATATCGGCATATTCGTTATAATCAGCAGCAGACAACAGATACGTAACGATATCGGAGGCTATGTCACTGTCGAATGTATCCGGGTCTGCAATCTTTTGTTTTCCATCTTTTTCCGTGACCATGATATTCCGGTACTGTCTATAAATCTGGTCGGTAGTCACAATCCCATCCTGCTGCAACACTTTATTCATAGTAACGAAATCATCCATGCCTTTTCCTGCCTCTGACACAGTTTCTGCCACTTTAATATCTGTCGGATATCTGTCATCTATATTTTTTCCGATGAGCATCATCAGTGAAAAGCCACAGGTCAGCAACAGGATCACACCTGTAGAAAGTACACAAATGGACGCCAGTCCTGCTGCATTATGTTTCATCCGGAACATCAGATTCGATACACTGATAAAATTCTTTGTTTTATAGTAAAACTTCGGATTCTTTTTCATGCACTTCAGGATAAAAATACTTCCGGCTGTAAAAAGACAATAGGTTGCGATCACAACAAGCAGAATGCTGACAAATAATATGTTGACCGCACCCCCGATTGACTTAGCAGACAGTGCCAGCTTATATCCCGCAGTCAGTGTTATAATTCCAAGAATAAATATAGGAACTTTCACTTTCGGTTCTTTTTCCCCTGTTCTGTCACTCTGCAGCAGTGCGATCGGTTTTCCAACCCGGATGGAAGCCACATTATAAATCAGACTGACTGCAAAAAGGATAACAAATAAAACCAATGTACTTTTCAGTGCTTCCACTGAGAAAAACAGTCCGTTTACCGGTGGCTGATTGATAATCTTATAGAGAATGAGAAGCATTAATTTGTTCAGAAAAGTTCCCATCATAATTCCTGTAATAATGCTGGTCAAAGCATGAATCAGGCTCTCCGCAGCTAAAATATAGGTAATATTCTTTTTGGACATTCCAAGAACTCCATAAAGCCCCATCTCCTTTTTTCTCGCCCTTATCATAAACTGATTTGTATAAAAAAGAAAAACTGCCGCAAAGACTGCTACGATCTGACCGCTGATTTCCAGTAAAATCGAGATAATCTGTGCACCATAAAACGCTTCCACTCCATCTTTATAAATGTATGGACAATGCGCAAGTGACTGCAAAATATAATAAATCATGACAGTCATCGTTCCTGCAAGCAGATATGGGATCAGTGTCTTTTTATTTTTCTGCATTCCACTGAACACAAATTTTGTCAGAAGCTTATGATTCACTGTCCTCTCCTCCTCTCATCAGAACGGTCACTGCGTCACAGATCTTATCTAACAGTGCACTTCTTGTCATATCACCGCGGTAAATCTGATGGAATACTTCACCATCCTTAATGAACATGACACGGTCGGCATAGCTTGCCGCCACATTGCTGTGTGTTACCATGAGAATCGTCTGGCCTGTCTGATTAATCTCACGAAGCTGTTTTAAAAGATTCGTAGCTGCCTTGGAATCGAGTGCCCCGGTAGGTTCATCTGCCAGAAGGATTCTCGGATTTGTGATCAAAGCTCTTGCGATCGCAGTTCTCTGTTTCTGCCCGCCGGACACTTCATAAGGATATTTTTTCAAAAGCTCCACAATTCCAAGCTGTCTGGCAGCCTTTTCCACTTTTGCATCCATCTTCTTATAATCCTCTCCTGCCAGCACCAGCGGCAGTTTGATATTATCTTCGATGGAAAAATTATCCAAGAGATTAAAATCCTGAAAAATGAATCCCAGGTTACTTCTTCTGAAAATCGCACGCTCATTGTCTTTTAATGTTGTGAAATCTTTTCCATCCACTAACACTTTTCCGGCGGTCGGTGTATCAAGGCTTGCAAGGATATTTAAGAGCGTTGTCTTCCCGCTTCCTGATTCTCCCATGATCGCTACAAATTCTCCCGGCTCCACACTGAAATGCACATCTCTTAATGCGGTGACTGCTTCCCCGCCCATACGTGTTTTATATACTTTTTTGATATGATTGACTTCTAAGATTGACATATATTTTCCTCCTTGTTTGTAAGACTATCATAGCAAAAAAGGAAATGTAGTGCCCTTTCTTTGGCTTACATTTCCTTGTCGTAATCTTACATTTTTGTAAGAAAAGTGTTATTTTCCCTGTTCTTCGTAATATCTGTCAGCTATATATTCCGCTGACTCAGCCCATAAACCGTTTTCTGTCTCCTGTAGTGTCTTATATGTCTCCGATTTATAAAAAAGCAATACTGCTTCTTCAAAAGCAATATGAAAATGTTCCTGTAGTAATTTCACCACATCTCTAATCTGTATACATATATTCATCGTAATATCTTTTCCATTAAAACTATATATCTTTTCTGGCATAAGAAACCCTCCTAACTAATTTCACATATTGCAATGCCTTTTCTGTATGAAACGATACCTGATTATTTACCTTATTATAGCGAAGTCTTTCCACCGCCTCTTCCGCTGTAAGTATATTCGCCATATATAATTGCACTGTTTCCATGGTATTGTCATCCGCCACTGGTCCAATTACAACATCATAATCATGCTGCAAACCGCCTTTACTTCTATTTTTCTTAATAAATTCTAGCCATTCGTCATTTAACCTGTCAAAACGCTTCACTTTTAGTGCAGGCACTTCCTCAAATAAAAATTCATATACATAATAATCGTTCTGTTTTTCTCGTAATGAAAGCCTGTATGCCCATTCCTTTGACTGTGATTGCAGTATCGTTGTATAAAATCCCTTTCCAAAATCACGTCGGTTATGCGATTTATTGAGATTAATTTTCTCAAATTCAGAACAAGTACCATGATATACTACCAATTCCCTTGAAGCATCTACTATTACGTTTTCTACAAACTCCATAACCTCTTCAAAACTAACTTGATGTAGATACTCATGCTGAATCAGCATCTTTTCAAAAACTTGATTTTTTTGAAATAATTCTACAACTTTATTACCAGAAAGGTTATATTTACCTGCATATGCTTCCATCACTTCAATAGAAAGCATCTCACAATCTGTCTGTGCACTCATTTGAAATCCCCCATTTTTACTTGCTTTCTCCTAGTATAACATACCCTAATATTAAATTTCCATATTGATTCAATTATCATTTTTCAGGATTTTACATGTTCACAAGATCCCTCTGCTGCACTTTCTCCAACTGCAAAGTAAGTATCACCGTCGTTCCTTCTCCCTCTTCCGAAACCACCCGGATTTCATGTCCGAGCTTCTCACACACGCCTTTGCACAGATAAAGTCCAAGACCGCTCGCCTTCTTATCCATCCTGCCATTATATCCGGTAAAACCTTTTTCAAAAATTCTCGGCAGATCTTCCCTCTTAATGCCGATACCGGTGTCCTTCACAAATATCTGCAAACCATTTTCTGTCTCCTCTGCCGAAATTTTCACACTTCCCTGCTTTGTGTATTTTAACGCATTCGACAAAATCTGTTCCAGCACAAAACAAAACCATTTCTCATCCGTGAGCACTGTATAATCCAAATGTTCCAGCTGAATGGAAATATGATTGTAGATAAAAATTGCTGCATATTTTTTTACTACCTGCCGAACTAATTGTTCCAGTGAATTTCGCTCAAGCACAAGATCATTGCTCATCTCTTCAAAGCGGAGATAATTCAATGCCATCTCCACATAACTCTCTATTTTAAATAATTCCTGTCGGCATACTGCCGCATCCTGCTTTTCTCCCTGCAAAAGAAGATTCAAAGCCGCGATCGGTGTCTTGATCTGATGTGCCCACAATGCAAAAAAGTCCTGCTTTTCCTGTAATTCTTCCCATTGTCTGCTCTCTTTTGAATTACTTTCCTGCTTTTCCTTGCTTTCTTTTTCATATTGCTCTGTTCTCTTCCGGAATCCCCAGTACTGCATACACAAAGTGGTCACCCAGAGTATCAGAAATATGCTTGTTAGATAAAAGACATATTCTGCCGGAAGCTGATATAAATTGGATACTGTAAACATCAGGAGCAGGAAAACAGGAGCTATCAATAATAAGCCTATATTTTCTGACAAAAATTTTCTATGTGAAATTTTTCCTGTTTCTTTTTTCATCTGCATGTTTTTGCTCATTATCTAACTCCTGTATTTTCGCTAAAAGAAAACAAACTCTCTATGATTTTCTTGCTGCCTGCGACGAAAATTTCAACATTATGCTCCAACAAGATATCCAAGTCCCCGCTTTGTTGTGATAAAATCATTCACTCCTGCGGCTTCTAATTTTTTTCGTATCCTTGTGATGTTGACCGTCAGCGTGTTGTCATCCACAAATTCATCATTGCCCCAGAGACGTTCCATGATTTCTTCGCGGCTTACCACTTTTCCCTGTTTTTCCATTAACGTCTTTAAGATCAGAAATTCATTTTTTGTGAGGTCGATCTTCTCTCCACGGACTGCCGCTGAAGTATCATTCAGATTCAATACGACTTCTCCACATTCGATCGAGTGGCTTGCGAGTTCGCTTCCATAGCTTCTTCGAAGTACAGCCTGTAATTTTGCGGTCAGCACCTGTAAGTCAAATGGTTTTGCGATAAAATCGTCGCCGCCCATGTTCATTGCCATCACAATATTCATGTTATCATCCGCAGAAGATAAGAAAACGATCGGTACTTTGGACGTTTTACGGATTTCCGCACACCAGTAAAATCCATTATAATACGGAAGTTTGATATCCATGATAATAATGTCCGGTTGAAAATCTTCCACTTCTTCTGTTATTTTTTCAAAATTGCCGGCACACTGTACCTGCATCTGCCATGTTGTAAGATGTGCCGGCACACTGTACCTGCATCTGCCATGTTGTAAGATGTGCCGCCACTGCCCTGGCAATGACAGCATCATCCTCCACAATAAATACTTTATTTGCTGCCATGTCTTAGTTCCCTCGTATTGATTTTAAATAGTTCAAGCGCTCTCTCTTTGATTTTTTCCAAATCCTCATATGTTCCATCAGAAAATTCTTCTTTAATACGCATGGAAGCCATTGCATGACTGTCATTCACTTTGTCTGCATCTGCCATTTTCAGAAATTTCCCTAATAATTCCCAATCACTTGAATAATACAGTTCCACTAATTTTGCCCTGTATTCCAGTTCCGCCGGAGTAATGTCTGGATATTCCTTCAGGTCTTTTGCGTGCTGTGCTTCATGCTTTAAAAGTGAAACGGTAAATTTCTCACTCTCAAAATCATAGGCACTCTCGATGCATTGAATCGTTCCGTCCTCAGATGCCCAGCCGCCAGTTCCGTATTTTCCAAAGGTCAGATAATCCATCCAGCTCCGAAATACAAAACCTTTTAAAATATTTACCGTATACTGCTCTACGCCTTCCGGCAATTCTATCTGATAAGACGTCGGAACCGTATCTTTCCAGATGTATGGTCCAAAATACCCTTGCGTTTTTCCGAAAAGTGCATGGTAGCCTTTCTGTTCAAAAAGTTCCTGCAATCTATCTTCCAGTGCGTCTTTCTCTTTTTCCGATATAGAAAAAGTCTGGCACAGCTTTCTTATCAGTTTGTCTGCGGCAATTTCTTCATCACTATTGCAATAAAACACGTCTCTGAAATATTGCTGATATGCAAGCAGTATCTCATTCAGTATTCCATCCACTTCATATTGCCGATAATGCTCGTTTTCAAATAAGTCAATATATTGTTCTCGTTCTTTCTCATATTCCGGAAGGTCGCACATTATTTCAGTGGCTTCCTTCACCTTTCCCTCGATCAGTAACTCGTCTACCTTGGTCATCTGTGCCTCCAGCCAGTATTCTTAAATCTTTATTTCTATCCTTGTTTTATCCAGCTCCACTCAAAACTGTCAAGTCCGGCTTTTCCCTGCGCAAGCTGATTCAGTTCATGCAGACAGATTTCCGTCGCCCTGTCAATAAATTCCCGGATCATCTCTCTGGTCAGAAAAAAGCTGCTTTTTTCTTCCATTGGGTGAAATTGTTCACGTACTTCCCTTACCAGTTCCTGCTCACGAAAATCTGCTAATTCCATAATCGGCTCACCTGCCAGTGTCTGCGTCCGGAGCATATTCTTATCCAATCCATACTGCTTCGCTACAAACCAATTTGTATTTTCATAATCCTGATGCAGCCTTTCAACATTCTCTGGAATGGATGAGTTAAAGTGATGCTCAGAATATACATATCTTCTATAAAATATGTCCTGAATCAGATGAAGATAATATCCTAGATACAGTTCATCTGTCTTCATTTGTTCCCCGTATTTTTCCCTGTAAAATTCAAGGTCATAGGTCACTCTTGTCTGTTCACAGATCATTTTCTTAAGATGACTGTTTCCACTGACAGCCCCGTCTGGAAGGATCACACCCAGACGCAGCCTGTCCAAATTATTAAATTCTGTTTTAACTATTATGCATCGTATGATTGCAAGATGAATCATGCTGGACGCCATAAAATTTTCTCCCGCCTTCTGATATTCTGTCACATGTTTCTGTAAGCTGTTATATTTTTCGCTTTCTGCTTCCTTCATTTCCTCATAATACGCTTTGTATCTGTAAATGGTACGCTTGCTGACATTGTTGCGCTTTGCAATCTCGACCAGATCCGTACCACTAAACCTTTGTCTACCAGAGCATTCACTAAAGTTGCCTCTCCAACACCTCAGTATCTCCTCGATATGTTTCGGATTCTTGCTTCCAACAATAACGTGATTCATCTTTTTCAACACAAAATCCAACATGTCACTAAGTGCATATTTCTTAAATCCATCTCCCATAGCAAATGGCATGCTGGCAACAGTCTCTAATTCCAATGCCTTGCAAGCTTCTATCATCGTCATCTTCACACCATCTATCATCTGAGAGTTCACTGTGTCAGCCCAATCACACATGATATTATATTCAAACAAAATGTATTTAAAATGATTCTTTTCTCCGGACACTTTTCTTGCTATATTCTTTATTCTTTCAATCTCAATATGCCACTTATTTTCGAAAGGTTCTTCTACCATAAATTCAAATGCTATGCCATAATATCTAATCTTTCCTTCAAAACACTTTGTCTCATACCATCTTATAAGCATTTCCATTTTCTCATAGAATTCGTCTTCCGTTAACTTTAATTTTGTTATCTCGGGAATATGAATGTAATAAACATCTATCATTTCAAGACCTAAATTTTCCAATGACTTATTAAGAGCTATTTCATAAAAAGCAGGATTGAGAGTCTGGAATAAACCTTCATATTCTGAAAAATCTTCTATTGATATTCCTTTATTTTCCAGTTTTTCCGACAAGTATTTCATTGGTGGAAGCTTTGCTGAAATATCTCCATATAATAATCCTGCCTTAGATGATATAAATACCTCTTCTCTGGTAATAATGCCATAATTCATTAATTCAGCTAATGCAACTCCTTCATCTCGTTCTGAACACATTCCTCTATAATTTATAGCTCCATCAATAGAGTATATCCCATTTCGAACTGCATACTTTATTGCTTCTACATATTTCAAAGAATCTTCTTTTGAAAAATTACCCAAGTGAGTTCCTAATGCAACAGTTCCCATAGGCTTGTGCGAATACCCTTTTATCATTTCCATTCCTCTTTTCCATATTGATAACGTACATTATAGAAGTAATGCTAATTAATTTGCAGTCTTGTATTATAAAAACATAAATGCTATATTAAAATAAGAAATGGGTTTTTTGTCTGGTAAGCTTTTAGCTGAGAAAGTTACCCATTTCTTTTTTCATGCAGATGCATTTTTCCGTCATTTGCACACCTAATTAACATTGATGCATGAAAAACATTACTGATCCTATGTCAATTATATTTTGGGCACACTTTTTAGTTGCTGCCTACCATAGAATCAATGTAAAAATTTTTTTAAAAAACAGGGCTTCCACCCCACAGAAAATCCGCAAGCGCGCAAGCCCTGTAAAATATACTACATAATACTTCCCATCAACGTGGACATCACGATCATCACCAACGAAAATGTAAAAGAATTTACCGAAATAAGCGTAGCTCTCTGCTCCGATGGAATCATATCATTTAACAGGATGTCTGTGCGCACTTCCAGAAAATCATCTGCAAAAGAACCAACAAAGCCACCAAGAATCATCAGATATGGATTGCCCGAAAACGTCATTCCAAATGCAGACAACACACCGATTCCACTTAAAATAACATACTTTTTGTATTTCCAATTTGGAAAATATCCCACCACTTTGGCGCCGAGTGCAGCTCCAAGTCCCATGACAAAAAGAGCCGGGCCAAGCAGTGCCTCGTTCAATCCCGCCAGTGGCAGCTTTGCCTGCAGGAAAAACAGGACAAGTGTTGACACTGCACCGATCAATGCATTTACGATCATAACACTTCTGGCTTTTCGATTGTTTTTCATGAAATGCCAGCTCTCTGTGACAACGTTTTGAAATCTCTCTGAAATGCGGATGTTCTGAATGTTTTTCTGATCAGTTTCCTCTTCATTCATCCGTTCCTGCTTTTCTTCACTCATCTGCTTTTGTTTATGATCATCTGTCTGTGGATTGGTCGGTTCACCATCAGCACCTGTAAATCCCGATATTTCTCTTAAACTGCATACGATTCCAAGTGCGATCATCCCAAAGAAAATATCAATCGCATATGCTTTTTTATATCCAAGCCACAATGCAACCCCTGCACAAAGTGTTGCTGTAGAACTTGTGATCCGATATAACATCATTTCCGTGGAAGCATATCGGTTATATTTTTTCTCCTGCCTTACCGACTTTAAACTGTCATACGCCAAAGCTTCTATGGTTCCCGATTCCAGATTGTAACTGAGCGCACTGAATGCAATCGCAAATGCCACCGTTCCAAAATTGTCAGATAAAATCATAGCCAGACAAGACAGCACACTGACCAGCTTCGAAAGAGCCAGCGTCCTTTTCCTTCCAAAAACATCTGCCACAACACCTGACGGGATCTCAAAACAACTGCTTGCGATATGGAAAATACTCTCCAGTATTCCAATCTGTAACAGTGAAAATCCTCTGAGTGCAAGAAGCGCCACCCACGATGCTCCCGCAATCCGAAAATAGCTTACCGTAGTAAGTGTATACAATTTATTGATCTGTCTTTTTATATTAAAATTACGCATAAAAAAATCTCCTTTTCAAAATAATATCTTTCCAATATTTTTGAACAGGAGATAGTGTCTTTTCGTATTTACATTCTTAATTTTAGAAACTGTTTACCTGAAAAAGAGCGCACTATCCCTGTAAACAGCTAATTTGTTGCCTTTTTGCAGGTGAAGATTCGTTGTTTTCCAGCGCATAGTCTGCTCTCCTTTCTTAGGATATTTGTTTTCTTCTGATATTTACATCTTCTGTATTATATACATGAATGGATAGACTTGTCAAATTAATATAAACTACAACACAGCAGCAAGTATAGCATAAACAACAATTGTCACTGCCAGGTATATGGAATTACAATTTGCTATATACTTTCCCGTCTTCATCCTTAATAAATGCCTGTATTCCCATCGAACCAGGAATAGACATATATACAATGATTGCTATCTCTAACAATCGATCTGATCTTCCAAGAATATGTATCAACGAAATAGCTGCAATTGCAAATATCAGCTGCATAACAGCTCTTATTATTACAGTTTTCAGGCATGTTCCCAACAATTCTCTATTCAACTGAACTTCATAACCTACTACCAGTAAAATCATTGGTGACATCGCTGCCGTTATCATGTCTTTCATGGTAGTCCAGATCACACCTGCCGGACTTAACATGAAACCATTCATCAGCCCACTGACACTTGCAAGTATTCCCAATATTACCGCAAGAAAAGCAGGTGTCTTAAACGCATTCTGAACAATTTCAATCACACTTACTTTTTTGCCGTCTTCTATCAAAACCAGTACATTACTCATGATGCTGAACGTAAAAAGTAATGCTGCGATATCAATCACTGCAATCACAGACAAATTTTCCACTCCGACAAGACCTGTATAAAGCGAGTATCCAATCATTCCGCCCTCATACCCACAAGCTATAAAAGGCAGGTATTTATCATAGGGTTTCCTAATAAAATGTTTCAGGACAAAACCCAGAATAAACGTGACACAAAGAATCACAAACATCATGCCAATATTAAATATCGTTTCTTTCCCCAGGACAGATGTTGCAAGTCCATGAAAGACTGCAATCGGAAGCTTTATGTTTACAACAATCTTTTTTATCCCATCCACGCAGTCTGCACTGATATAATTGGATTTTCTGCAAATCATCCCTAAAAAAAGCATGAAAAGTACCGGAAGTACTGTTTTTAAAATTTGAATTATCATAGCCCATTCTATTTGCCTCTCTTACAGTAGCATCCATAAATCTCTTCTGTATTCCATTGCCTCTGTACTCCATATCAACCACAACAAATTCCTGACACATGATTTTATTTTCAGGAATCTCCATCCAATCAGTAATAGGTCTTGAAAAGAATAAACCATCCTCACACGCAAAACTTGCTGCAATAAGCTTATCTCTGTTATAAACTCCCAATAAAATATAATCGCCTTTAAGACTCTCTTCTATTGTCTTTTCGTCTGTGGGATAGTAGTACTCTTCGTGAGATAATGTAAGAATTACTTTATTCTGTAAATTCACAATCGGTTTTAAGTCTCTCTTTGGGTTTTTAATTTCAATTTTTTTTATAGATAAATCAATGTATTGATTCATATTTTAAATTCCTCATAATATATAGCCGAATTTTCGGCTTCTTTTGAACTGTCAATTCCAACTTCCACACAGATTAGATTCACACTATAATCCAACACGATAAATCGATCATGAAATAATTGACGAACAGTTTGTCGAATAATCGGATTGACAAATATCATATCATATAGTACCATTGCTCTATAAAGAAATGAGTTTTTGTCGTGTACAGCCTTATGGCTCAATCGGGTTGCTTGTTTCTTTTTTTATATCCAAAATGTCATATAGATATAATTTTTTATCCTCTGAATGTCTAACAATCAATGATGTATGAAATACATTGTATCTCTCTATCTCCCCCACCTCATCATATACCGGCAATGCAAATCGTGAATCATATCGATACCAGCCAAATTTTGCATTTCTCCAATGCTTTGCTTCAGTATTCTCTCGAAAATGTTTCCCCACTGCAATCTCTATCAGCTCCGGAATTCCTTGTGCTGCATTGGCTTTTGCCTTCGCATTCGTTCCCTTTATACTATGTGTATATTTTGAACCACTATATTCATTCGGTAAATCTAATCCAATATACACTATATCCCCTGTAGAGGCTATGGTGTAAAAATCTCCAATATAGTTTTTAAGGTATTCCCTTACATCTTTCCAATTAATAGAACGTTTTCCCTTAAATATAATATCATTAATCACAACTATATTATTGCCATCAATATCTTGAATAACAGATACATTTCTCTTATTTTTTTTCGAGATATTATTTTCATTGATCTGATTGCATATTTCTACTAATTCAAAATATCTTAATAATCTTCTCTTCGTTTCATTATCTGCCATTCTAAATACTTCAACTATCTGTCTTTCATCTAACATATAATCCGTCTGCACAACCTTTTCTTCTTTCTCATCCCCATTGCAAAGTAAATCCACAAGCGACATATCAAGTGCTTTGCATATAGCAACCAATTTGTCTGCCTGTGGATTAATTTTTTTCTTACGCCAGTCGCTGATCGTACTGGTAGCAATACCAGTTCTTCGCGATAATTCAATCTGACTCATATGTAATTCCGTTAATCTGTCAAAGATTTTTTCATATATATTCATGACACAATATCTCCTCACACATTTTGGAGTTTCCGTGTTTTCGGATATTGTATCATAAATATAAAAGTATCTCAATCCTTTTATATGTCAAGCTTACTTCATATCAGGAACAACTGGAAACTGCCGCTATAAGTGTATTTGTTTTGCACCTTGTAGCTTCAATTTTGCGGTCGAAAAATTTGACCGCAAATATTTTTTTGTTTCATGTTTGCGGTACAAAAAATCCACCGCAAAATTCATGCAACCATTTTCATAACACCGTAAAAATGGTCTACTCATTATCCTTTTCTTCCCTCATCTTGTCATAATACGCTTTATACCTATAAATCGTCCTCTCACTGACATTGTTCCGCTTTGCAATTTCTACCATTGTCATGCCGCTCTTATACCCAGCAGCAAAAGGTCATTTTAATATTCCTGACAAAAAATGTGCGTGTTCCGAATCATGAATTTTTTCACGCTTGTAATTATTATTGAACGTTTTTCCTGTGCAAGATCCCAATCTTCCTCGGAAATAATTGCTTCATGAATTCCCTCATAAACATGGAAATCTGATTGCTCCACTACATATGTTTCATTACGGATTCCTGTTCTCTTCTCTGTACGCCTGCGTCCATATGCTATCTTCCCCATATATACCGGATACTCAGCATATCAGATTCATATAGATTGCACAATTGAGCAGTGTTTAATTTTTATTCAAATCAATTAACCAACAGGAAATGTTGCATAATTAATCTGCTGGCTTGGTGGCTTTGATATTTCTCAGGTTGATACACGAGTATATATGTAGCATTTTGTTTTCTTTTTCAATTCATTCACTCCCCTCTATTGTGGTAAAATCAAAGTTGGATTTTTCAACAGCGTGGCAATCACCGGAGCATATTTAGATACTCCATAGTCTTCAACAATACTGGTTATTCTAGCCCCTGCATCCTTTGATGAAGCCCCACATAAGAAAACCCTTTCATCAGAAGTTCCATAATCCAATACGATAAATCGATCATGAAATATACCGCCTGTCTTTTTCATTGACAAATTTACTGTTGGGTACTCCTTGCAGAAATCTATAAATTCTATGTTGTGAAGTTTATTATTTCCAACATTATCACTGAATAAAATAATAGCTACTCCGGCCGGAGAATTCTTAAGGTGTACCAGCGTCCTTAAGCCAATATAATTGTCAACGACATATATTGACGACTTTGCCTGCTTATAAATGGACTCATATACCTCATCTG
>ERZ773202.1071-NODE-1071-length-19530-cov-2.504339_pt1 | contig 19530 bp, 15 predicted proteins | sample MGYA00580998_ERZ773202 | MGnify/ENA primary metagenome ERZ773202 (study PRJEB29015, sample SAMEA2737803) | human gut metagenome | biome: human gut; feature: human-associated habitat; material: faeces | place: China | collected 2012 ...
TATTTTTACCAATAATTTCTAAACCGTTTAATGCTGCTGCACCGACGATAATGGCAGTACCATGTTGGTCATCATGGAATACCGGAATTCCCATTCGTTCACGCAATGCTTTTTCAATGTGGAAACATTCCGGTGCTTTGATATCTTCAAGGTTAATCCCACCAAAAGTAGGTTCTAATGAAGCGATAATATCGATTAATTTATCTGGATCATGTTCATTGATTTCAATGTCGAATACATTGATACCGGCAAATTTTTTGAACAATACCCCTTTCCCTTCCATAACAGGTTTGGAGGCAAGTGCCCCAATATTTCCTAAACCTAATACAGCAGTACCATTTGAAATCACAGCCACTAAATTAGCACGTGCAGTATAACGGCTTGCAGCTGAAGGATCTTTTTCAATTTCGAGACAAGGCTCTGCAACACCTGGAGAATAAGCAAGGGCTAAATCATGTTGGGTTTCTAATGATTTGGTTGGGGTGACCGCAATTTTTCCCGGAATTGGGAATTCATGAAAATCTAATGCAGCTTGGCGCAATTGTTCGCTCATATAAATATACTCCATTTTCACTTAGGTTAAATAAAATTTGCGCCATTATACTCTCTTTTTTAGAGAAATTTGTGATATACCGCAAAAATTTTACAAAATGATTACAAAATATGAGTGAAATCGACCGCACTTTTTGTCTTTTCTTCACATTTCGAACCAAAAACGTTACTATGTCGCAAAAAACATGCAGGATGTAAATAATGAGTTTGTTTTCTAAATTTAGAAGTGCCATCAATAAATTACAACGGAAAGCGATTAACAAAACCTTTCAAAAACGGTTAACCAACCAAGGCATGTCAGTGATTTCGGCAAACTGTGTCGGTGCATTTATTTTGCACGACCTCAATCAGCCTTTTAATTCTCCGTTTGTTAACCTTTATTTAGACCCAAGCGATTTTGTTCGCTATCTACAGAACATTACATTCTATCAAGCACAACCGCTTCAATTTATACAAACAGAAAAACCGTATCCCGTTGGTCTATTAGGTGATCTTAAAGTACACTTTATGCACTACCACTCTGAACAAGAGGCTCGGGAAAAGTGGGAAGCTCGCTCACAGCGTTTAGACTTCGATAACTTGTTTATTATGATGACAGATAAAGATGGTGGAAAAGGTGCAAAATATGAAGACTTGCAAGCCTTCGATAACTTGCCTTATCCAAACAAAGTGGTCTTTACCAACAAGCCATATCCTGAATTAAAATCCGCTTACTACATTAAAGGCTTTGAAAACGAAGGAGAAGTGGGCGATTTATTTACTTTTTCCGGTTGGAATGGTGAAAAATATTACGACCAGTTTGATTACGTCAGCTGGTTCAATCAAAAAATAAGAGTTTACGATGCGACTAGATAAATTTATTGCCGAGAATACAGGCTTAACCCGTTCACAAGCCACCAAGGCCATTCGCCAAAGTGCGGTCAAAATTAACGGTGAAATTGTGAAAAATGGTGCCACTAAGGTAAGCCAAGAAGATAAAATTTATTTTGAAGATGAATTATTGACTTGGGTGGAAGAAGGGCAATATTTTATGTTGCATAAGCCTCAGGGCTACGTTTGCTCTCATGATGATGGTGACTATCCTACTATTTATCAATTCTTTGAACCGCCTCTTTCTAGCAAATTACATAGTGCTGGACGGTTAGATGTGGATACCACAGGACTCGTGCTATTAACGGATGATGGTCAATGGTCACATCGTATTACTTCACCAAAGCATCAATGCGAAAAAACCTATTTAGTGACCTTAGCCGATCCGGTTGAAAACCATTATGCTTCAGCCTGTGAAGAAGGCATTCTGTTACGTGGCGAAAAAGAACCGACTAAACCAGCCAAATTAGAGGTATTAGATGATTACAACGTGAATCTGACTATCTCTGAAGGACGCTATCATCAGGTGAAACGAATGTTTGCCGCACTGGGTAATAAAGTCGTTGGGCTACATCGTTGGAGAATTGGCAACGTTGAATTAGATGAAAGCTTAGAAGAAGGCGAATTTCGTCCACTCACTCAGGAAGAAATCGACAATTTAGTGAAATAATATGAGCCAAAATATTAAACCTACCTTTATTTTTATCGCCACGCTCGGCATCCTCTCGATGCTACCGCCTTTGGGCGTGGATATGTATATTCCGTCCTTTTTAAATATTGCTGAAGACTTAAATATCAACTCCGAGCAAGTTCAGTACACGCTGACATTCTTTGCTTACGGCATGGCGGCAGGACAATTATTCTGGGGGCCCTTTGGCGATAGTTTTGGTCGCAAACCGATTATTTTATTAGGTGTCATTATTGGTGCTGTCACGGCTATTATTTTAACGGGTATTCATTCTATTGGTAGTTTCACTGCGCTGCGTTTTATTCAAGGTTTCTTTGGTGCTGCACCAGTCGTACTTTCAGGGGCGTTATTACGAGATTTATTTAGCAAAGATCAGCTCTCTAAAATCATGTCCACCATCACGCTTGTCTTTATGATCGCGCCGCTTGTTGCACCTATAATTGGCGGATATATCGTGAAATATTTCCACTGGCATATGATTTTTTATGTGATTGGCATCATGGGATTTCTTGCGGCATTGCTCGTCTTTTTCGTTATTCCCGAGACCCATAAACAAGAAAACCGTATTCCCCTGCGTCTTAACATCATTGCCCGTAATTTCATGACGCTTTCTAAACAAAAAGAAGTGTTGGGTTATATGGCGGCGGCATCTTTTGGTTTTGGGGGCTTATTTGCTTTCGTCACTGCTGGTTCGATTGTTTATATCGGTATTTATGGCATTCCAGTCGATCAATTCGGGTATTTCTTTATGCTCAATATTGCCATCATGACAACGGCCTCTTACCTCAATGGGAAATTTGTATTGAAATTAGGTGCGGAAACCATGTTACGAATTGGTATTGCCGTACAGTTTATTTCAGGAATTTGGTTATTTTTAACCGCACTTTTTGATTTTGGTTTCTGGTCAATGGCAATTGGTGTAGCCTTTTTTGTAGGACAAAACCCATTAATCTCATCCAATGCTACCGCCTCTATTCTAGAAAAATTCCCAACGATGGCGGGTACCGCAAATTCATTAATGGGAAGTGTACGTTTTGGTGTCGGTGCTGTAATGGGTTCCCTTGTGGCGAGTTTTAAGATGGAAACCGCTGCGCCAATGCTCTATACAATGACGGCTTGCGTGGTCATTTCAGCCCTTTCTTATTATTTCCTGACTTATCGAAATGAACGATAAAGTGCGGTTAATTCTCAAGTCAATTTAAAACAATGAAGGCGGGAATCTCCCGCCTTTTCATATTTCATTAAATGCTTATTTCCAAATTCGATGATCTAATACTCGTTTTTTAATTTCAGGATAGAGGTCAATTTTAAATTCAGGCTCTTTTCCTTCTTTTAATTGACGCTGATAATCTTTCATTAGCTTCCACACAATCGGGGAAAGTAAAACAATCGCGACTAAGTTAATAATTGCCATCACAGCCATCACGGTATCTGCGAAATTCCACACAACATTACCTGATTTTACTGAACCGAAATAAACAAAGAATAAGACAGCCAAACGGAACGACCACACAAACCAAGGCTTATTTTTAATAAAGCGAATGTTACTTTCCGCGTAAGCATAGTTACCAATAATAGAGGAATAAGCAAAAAGTAATAAGATGAAAGCTAAGAAGTGTACTCCGAACTCCCCTACATGATAACGCAATGCATTTTGCGTTAAGGAAATACTTTTCAGTGTTTCACTGCCGTAATTATCTGAAAGCAGGATAATCACTGCCGTACAAGTACAGACAATCATGGTATCTACAAATACACCAAGCATTTGCACTAAACCTTGGCTTACTGGATGTTTGACATGTGCTGCAGCGGCCGCATTTGGGGCTGAGCCCATCCCTGCTTCATTAGAGAATAATCCGCGCTTAATCCCCATCATCATGGCTTTAGACACTAAAGCACCAAACATTCCACCCGCTGCAGATTGGAAAGTAAAGGCACTTTTGTAAATATTGGCAATTACCGTTGGGATCATATCAATATGCATACCTAGGATAATTACCGCCATGATTAAATAAAAGAGCGCCATCATCGGTACTACGCTACTAGAAATGGTCGCAATACGTTTCACACCACCAAAAATAATGGCGGCAGTTAATACCACTAAAACCATACCAACATATTCACCTTGCCAATCCCAAGCATTTTTAGTCGCTTCTACGATTGAGTTTGCTTGTACTGAATTAAATGCAAAACCAAAGGTAAAAATAAGTGATACAGCAAATGCTACTGCTAAGCAACGTGATTTTAACCCTTGTGTAATATAGTAAGCAGGGCCACCACGGAAAGAGCCATCTTTATCTTGAATTTTGAATACCTGTGCTAAAGTAGATTCCGCAAAAGCACTCGACATGCCAATAAATGCCGTTACCCACATCCAAAATACGGCACCTTCACCACCAAGCGCAATAGCTGTTGCCACACCACTGATATTACCTACGCCAACTCGACTTGCAAGCCCAGTTGCAAAAGCTTGGAATGGCGTTAAAGAATTACCTTCTGCCGCACGTCCAAACCACATTTCACGTATACTTGCAGGGAAAAGGCGTAACTGTACTAAGCCTGTAGTAATGGTAAAAAATAGACCTACACCTAATAAAATAACAATGGTGATATTCCATAATGGCTCATCTAAATGTTCAACAACCCATGTTAAACCTTGCTCAATCCAGTTCCCAAATTCTGTCAACATAAAAACCTCGCTTAAAAAATCAATATTTTGATTGTAGAGAGACAAAATAAAAAATCCAGCTTTCTTAAAGAAAAACTGGATTCTTATCCTATAATATAAAAGTTATTCAAATTTTCACTGTATTTTTAGATTAAATCTATTCACGTTTTAAAAATAACGCTGCAGCACCACGCACTCCACCAGAATCACCATGTTTTGCTTTTTTGATTGGTGGCACTTTTGCACTACGCATTAAATGAGCAGGTAATGCTTTTGGTAACGCTTCATAAAGATAATCAAAATTCGATAAACCACCACCGAGCACAATCATATGTGGATCAAACGCAGTGATAATATTACCGATAGAAATAGCCGCTAATTCAACAAAAATACGAACAAAATCAACCGCACTTTCCTCTTTCGCATAAAAGCGATCGATAATATCTTTGGCTGATAACTCTTCCCCTTTTAAATCACGGTACAACATTTCAAAACCGCGACCTGAAATATAAGTATCTAAACAGGCATGATTACCACAACCACATTGATAAATAGGTGCTTTATCCCAACCCAATAATTTTAAGGCATGATAATTTAATTGAAGATGACCTAACTCTCCTGCCATTCCCACTTGTCCTGAGTGAATTTTGCCATTAATCACAAAGCCACCACCAAAACCAGTGCCTAAAATCAGCCCTAATACGGAAGGATATTGGGTATTTTCTTCATCCCAAGCTTCAGAAAGCGCAAAACAATTTGCATCATTTTCAGCTCGCACTTCACGCCCGAGTATTTTCTCAAGATCAGTTAAAATAGGCTTATTATCTGCAACACGAATATTCGTTACTTCAGCAAGCCCAGTTGTTAAATTAACAAATCCTGGTAACCCAAGGCCTACCGTGCCTTTTTCACCAAAGTGGGCATCCGCACGTTCGACTAAAGTTTTAATCGCCTGTAACCAATCTTGATAATCTGTCTGTGGCGTTGGCACGCGCTCGGTATAAAGTTTTTCTAATTTTTCATTAAAAGCAGCTAATTCAATCTTTGTGCCACCAATATCAATACCGTAATACATATTGTCTCCTCAAAAGAGCGGTCAAAATTCTTGGAACATATAGGTCTTATTTTCCTTGAAATCAAAATGAAAATCCATGATAAAAATCATATTTTGTACAAGCAATAAAAAAGACCGGCTTTATCACTAAAACCGGTCTTTGATGTTATTTATTGTTAAACAAGCCTTTCTTCTGTAAGAACCCAAAAATAATCAAATGAACAATCCATGCCGAAATTATCGCCACAAATAAATCGATAGGATAATGCATTCCAAGGCGTACGCGGCTAATCAACATTAATACGCCCCAAATGGTTATAGCACCAATCAGTAATTCTGCTTTAAAAGAACGTTTCCCTAATAATTGGCTAAACCCGACGGCTAACATTAGCCAAGTGGCGGCAAAAATAGAATGTCCAGATGGGAAAGAATAACCGGTTTCATCTTCATAATGCGCTTTTAACCAGGCAGGTGTATCCGCTTGTGTAGAATAAAATTTATCCACTAATTTCGCGCGCTCTGAACGATCTTGATGATAAAACGCATCCGTAGTACTTTCTGTTTTTTCCGCTAAATAGACGGTAAAAGGACGAGGCTCGGCAAAAACCGTTTTTAAACCTGTTTTAATTACTTGTGTAGATAATACCGACAGGCCCATTACAATCACGCCCATAATCCACTGTTTACGGTTTTCAAAAAGAAAACGGAAAAGTAAAGCAAATACCCCACAGGTAATTAAGGCATAAGGTACGCTACCGGTTTCAGTTAAAAGATAAAGCCAATAATCCCATTCCATTAATTGGTTGTTTCCATGCCAATGATAAGCAAAACCCCAAACAAAAAATGGTACAAGACAAAGGAATAACGTATATAATGATAGCCTTTTAAACATTGTTGCCTCTTGATAATAAAAATAAAGTACATATTTTAGCAGAATAAAGTTGAAAAAAGGATACGTTATGTCAAAAATCCAACTGGTTGCTCAAGCCAATTTACCTACCGAATATGGCATATTTAAAATGGTCGGATTTGAATTTCCCGATACAAAAAAAGAACATGTTGCATTAGTAATGGGTGATATTTCAAACCAAGATGAGCCTGTACTCGCCCGCATTCATTCGGAATGCTTAACGGGTGATGCATTGCACAGTTTAAAATGCGATTGTGGTTTCCAGCTTGCAGCCGCATTACGTCAAATTAGCGAAGCGGGTCGAGGCGTGTTAATCTATCATCGTGAAGAAGGACGAGGTATTGGTCTAATTAATAAAATTCGTGCTTATTCATTACAAGATCAAGGCATGGATACTATTGAAGCCAACCTTGCATTAGGCTTTAAAGCTGATGAGCGTAACTTTAATGTGTGTGCCGATATGTTTGAATTATTAGGTGTGAAGCAAGTTCGCTTGATGACAAACAACCCGCAAAAAGTAGAAACCATGAAAAAAGCGGGAATTAATATTGTAGAACGTGTGCCATTGAATGTAGGTGAAAACCGTTACAATACGAAATATCTTGATACTAAAGCGAAAAAAATGGGGCATTATATTGTGCATAATAATGAAGAACATTTAATGACTTGCCCACATTGCCAAGAAGAAGTGATTTAATAAAAAAGCCATACAACTGTATGGCTTTTCTTTTATCAAAACAATTATTGATTAACACCCCAATGACGAGTGTCTTTATCAAATTTCATGCCTGAATGAGATCCTTCCGAACCATTAAAATAAACATCTTTATTTGCGCAAGCTGAAATTACTAATGCACCGATAACAATAAGAATTAATTTTTTCATTGTGTTTACCTTTTTAAAACTAAGTTGCCTAAATTGTACCACAATTTCCTCCACATTTTCCTGCTTAAATTAGTCCTTTTCTTGCAAAATTTATCTTTGACTCCTACAATACCGCCACATTTTTAACTTGTAGTTCGCAAACCTCCTACATAAAAAAACTAGGTATCCTATGAATATTTCAAATCCCAATCACAATCGTAAAGCCCTTGTGATCTTCTCTGGTGGACAAGACTCCACAACCTGTTTAATTCAAGCTATTGCCGAATATGGCGTAGAAAATGTCGAAACCGTCACCTTTCAATATGGCCAACGCCATGCTATTGAATTAGAGAAATCCCGTTGGATCGCTCTGAATCTAGGTGTAAAACAAACCTTGATTGATACGTCCGTCATCAAATCTATCACCCACAATGCCTTAATGGATGCCAATGCTGATATTGAGCAAAAAGACGGTGAATTACCTAATACTTTTGTGGATGGACGAAATGCGCTCTTCTTATTGTATGCGGCAATTTATGCAAAAGGACAAGGTATTAATGACATTATCACAGGCGTATGTGAAACAGATTTCAGTGGCTATCCAGATTGTCGCGATGTGTTTATCAAATCCATGAATGTCACCCTTAATTTAGCCATGGATTACCCGTTCAATTTAAAAACACCGCTAATGTATCTCACCAAAGCACAAACTTGGGCATTAGCTGATGAATTAGGTGCGTTAGATTATGTTCGTCAGCATACTCACACTTGCTACGACGGTGTTGAAGGTGGCTGTGGAGAATGCCCAAGCTGTAAATTGAGAGATAAAGGCTTACAGGAATATTTAGCAACAAAAGCAAAAGCTTAGTATCGAGACAACCCAATCTATAACAGATTAAATAGATTCAAATGAACCCAAAGTGCGGTCAAAATTCACGTCAAATTTTGACTGCTCTTTTACTTAAGATAGTATCCTTATCTTTTCTCATCTTTGATTTTATAAACGCATCATTTTTTGATAAAATCATGCTAATTTTTTTATAAATAAGTAACTAATTTTAAAAATGACTACAAATTATTCTGCTCAAGAAATTACGGTTCTGAAAGATCTCGAACCGGTGCAAATTCGCCCCGGTATGTACACGGACACTACCCGTCCAAATCATCTTGCTCAAGAAGTTATTGATAACAGTGTGGATGAAGCCCTTGCGGGTTTTGCCACCAAAGTTGAAGTGATTTTACATGCTGATCAATCACTTGAAGTCATTGATAATGGACGCGGAATGCCAGTGGATATTCACCCAACTGAAGGGGTTTCAGGTGTCGAAGTAATCTTAACCAAACTTCATGCTGGCGGTAAGTTCTCAAATAAAAACTATGAATTTGCCGGTGGTTTACACGGGGTAGGGATTTCTGTCGTCAATGCCCTTTCTGAACGCGTTGATATTCAAGTTAAACGTAACGGTGAAGTGTATAAAATTGCTTTTGAAAATGGCGTAAAAGTAGAAGAATTAGAAGTCATCGGGACTTGTGGCAGACGTACGACCGGCACCACTGTTCACTTCAAACCAAACCCAAAATATTTCGATAGCAAGAATTTTTCTGTTAGTCGTTTACGCCACTTATTGCGTGCGAAAGCCGTGCTTTGTTCAGGCTTAGAGATTAAATTTGTCGATAAAGTGAATAACACCGAGGATGTGTGGTGCTATCAAGATGGTTTATCCGATTACTTAACCGAAGCGGTGAATGGTTTTGAAACCTTGCCTGAAAAACCTTTTGTCGGTGAATTTAAAGGAGCCACAGAAGCGGTAAGCTGGGCATTATTATGGTTACCAGAAGGTGGTGAGCTTATTGCAGAAAGCTATGTAAACTTGATTCCAACAGTACAAGGCGGAACACACGTTAATGGTCTTCGCCAAGGCTTGCTCAATGCCATGACTGAATATTGTGAATTCCGCAATAAATTACCACGTGGCGTGAAATTAACGGCAGACGATATTTGGGATCGCTGTGCTTATATTCTTTCACTGAAAATGCAGGATGCTCAATTTGCCGGCCAAACCAAAGAACGCTTATCTTCCCGTCAAAGTGCGGTCTTTGTTTCGGGTGTTTTAAAAGATGCCTTCAGTTTATGGTTGAATCAAAATGTACAAGATGCAGATCGCTTAGCTGAAATGGCGATCAGTTCTGCACAACGTCGTTTAAATGCCGCTAAAAAAGTCGTGCGTAAAAAATTAGTCAGTGGTCCTGCTCTACCGGGTAAATTAGCCGATTGTGCATCACAAAATTTAGAAAAAACCGAATTATTCTTAGTAGAAGGTGACTCTGCGGGTGGCTCAGCCAAACAGGCGCGTGACCGTGAATACCAAGCTATTCTGCCGTTACGTGGAAAAATCTTAAATACTTGGGAAGTCGCCAGTGATCAAGTGCTTGCCTCAACAGAAATTCATGATATTGCAGTGGCGCTTGGTATCGATCCTGATAATGAAGACTTATCTCAACTCCGTTATGGTAAAGTCTGTATTTTAGCCGATGCGGACTCTGATGGTTTGCATATTGCCACCCTACTCTGTGCACTCTTTTTACGCCATTTTCCAAAATTGGTTCAAGATGGGCATGTTTATGTGGCAATGCCACCACTCTATCGTATCGACTTAGGCAAAGAAGTGTTTTATGCCCTCGATGAAAGCGAAAAAGAAGCGATTTTAGAACGCTTAAAAGGTAAAAAAGGTACTTTAAACGTACAACGCTTCAAAGGTTTGGGTGAAATGGATCCATCACAATTACGTGAAACTACCATGGATCCGAATACACGTCGTTTAGTTCAATTAACCTATGAGCTAGGCGAAGATCAAGGGGCAGAAACATTAGAATTAATGGATATGTTACTCGCCAAAAAGCGAGCGGAAGATCGCAAAAATTGGTTACAAACCAATGGCGATCAAGTGGATTTAGCCGTTTAATTATTTGAGGTCAATCATGAACGAACAACGTCGAGATTTTTTTAAAAACAGTGCGCTAGGCCTAGCAACGATTACATTAGGTGCAGGTTTAAGCCTTATTCCTTCTGCTCAAGCAGAGGAAAAGTCCTCTAATACGGCAACCACCGAGGTTGAAAATTTACCAGAAATTGAAGCTGAGCTAACGCTTGCGCCAAATGTGCCAAAACCGATTGAACGTAATCACCCTGCAAAAGTCGTGGTAAAACTGACCGCACTTGAGCAAATTATGGATTTAATGGATGGTGTGCAATTTAAATTCTGGACATTAAATGGTAGCGTGCCTGCGCCGTTTATTCGTGTACGCGAAGGCGATATGGTGGAAGTACAACTTTCCAACTCAGCAAGTTCAATGATGCCGCACAGTATCGATTTTCACGCTGCCGCTGTGCCAATGGGTGGTGCTATCGCAAGTGAAACCCCGCCAACGCGTACATCCACCTTCCAATTTAGAGCGTTACGTTCGGGGATTTATTTATACCACTGCGGCAGCCAACCTGTGGATATTCACCTTGCTAAAGGGATGTATGGTTTAGTTTTAGTTGAGCCAAAAGAAGGCTTACCAAAAGTGGATCGCGAATTTTACATTATGCAAAGTGAATTCTATACCAAAGGTGAATTTGGCGATCCTGGCTTGCAGCCATTCAGTATGCAAAAAGCCATTGATGAACGTCCTGAATATGTTCTCTTCAACGGTAAAGTCGGCGCAACCATGGATGGAAATGCTTTAAAAGCGAAAACCGGTGAAACCATTCGTCTATTCGTAGGAAATGCTGGGCCAAATTTATGTTCTTCTTTCCACTTGATTGGTGGGGTATTTGACAATGTATATGTGGAAGGCGGTACGCTTGTTAATCACAATGTTCAAACTACCTTGATTCCATCCGGCAGTGCCACCATGGTGGAAACTCGAATTGATGTACCTGGCACTTATGTCTTTATGGATCACTCCATTTTCCGTGCTGTAAATAAAGGTACAATGGGACAAATAGTGGTAGAAGGCGAAAAAAATCCGAATATTTATTCTGGTAAATTAAAAGACGAAGCCTTTAAAGAAGCCAATCCACAAAAACCACAACCTGTTCCTTACGAAATTGACAGTCATAAAGGAATGGATATGGGACATTCTCATCACGAACAGTCTGATGGGAATTCCGGTGCAACCAGAAAATAGATTAGAAGAATATGAGCAATATTAATTACGAAGGCATCGAGCAGATGCCACTTCGCACCTTTACAGAAAAGGCTTACCTTAATTATTCAATGTACGTCATTATGGATCGTGCATTGCCTTTTATTGGAGATGGCTTAAAGCCTGTTCAACGTCGTATTGTCTATGCGATGTCTGAACTGGGTTTAAATGCCGCTGCGAAATTTAAAAAATCAGCGCGTACCGTCGGTGATGTGTTAGGTAAATTCCATCCACATGGTGACTACGCCTGTTATGAAGCCATGGTATTAATGGCACAACCCTTTTCTTATCGCTATCCTTTAGTGGATGGTCAAGGAAACTGGGGGGCTCCGGATGATCCTAAATCATTCGCGGCGATGCGTTATACAGAATCTCGCTTGTCCAAAATCTCTGAAATTCTATTATCTGAATTAGGTCAAGGTACTGTTGATTTCCAACCAAACTTTGATGGTACTTTAGAAGAACCACAATATTTACCTGCTCGTTTGCCTCATATTCTCTTAAACGGCACAACGGGGATTGCTGTCGGGATGGCAACCGATATTCCACCACACAATATTAATGAAGTGGCGGATGCAGCTGTCCTGTTATTAGATAATCCAAAAGCGGGATTAGACGATGTACTCAATATCATTCAAGGCCCTGATTTCCCAACTGAAGCGGAAATTATTTCGCCAAAAGATGATATTCGCAAAATGTATGAAACCGGTCGTGGTTCCATCAAAATGCGCGCGACATGGCATAAAGAAGACGGCGAAATCATCATTAGCGCACTTCCTCATCAATCTTCACCATCAAAAATCATTGCACAAATTGCTGAGCAAATGACCGCGAAAAAATTACCAATGGTGGAAGATATTCGTGATGAAGCAGATTATGAAAACCCTGTGCGTATCGTGCTTGTGCCTCGTTCAAATCGCGTTGACACGGATACCTTGATGGCACATTTATTTGCGACAACCGATCTCGAAAAAAGCTATCGTGTGAATATGAATATGATCGGGCTTGATCATAAACCAGCCGTGAAAGGCTTACTTCAAGTCCTCACTGAATGGCTGACATTCCGTCGTACTACCGTGACACGTCGTTTACAACATCGTTTAGATAAAGTACTCGCTCGTTTACATATTTTAGATGGTTTGATGATTGCCTTCCTCAATATTGATGAAGTCATTGAGATTATTCGTACTGAAGATGAACCAAAACGAGTTTTAATGGCTCGTTTTAACTTAAGTGATGAACAAGCTGAAGCCATTTTAAACTTACGTTTACGCCATTTGGCCAAATTAGAAGAACATCAATTACAAGCTGAAAAAGATAAACTCGAAGAAGAGCGGTCAAATTTAGAGTTAATTTTAGGATCTGAGCGTCGCTTAAATACCTTGATCAAAAAAGAAATCCAAGAAGACGCGAAAAAATACGCCAGCCCTAGAATGTCTCAATTAATTGAACGTGAAGAAGCGAAAGCGATTTCTGAAAGTGAAATGACTCCGGCTGAACCGGTTACCGTCATCTTATCTGAAATGGGCTGGGTACGCTGTGCAAAAGGTCATGACATTGATCCGGAAGGATTAAGCTATAAAGCAGGCGATAAATATTTGGCGCACGCTTGTGGTAAAAGCAATCAACCGGTGATCTTTATTGATAGCACTGGTCGTAGCTACGCTTTAGATCCATTAAGCTTGCCTTCTGCGCGTTCACAAGGTGAACCGCTCACCGGTAAACTTACATTACCGGCAGGTGCGACTATTGAACAGGTTATTATGGAGCCTGAAAAACAAGAATTATTGATGGCATCAGATGCAGGATATGGTTTTATTTGCAAATTTGAAGATTTAATTGCACGTAATAAAGCTGGAAAAGCCTTGATTTCTTTGCCAGAAAATGCGAAAGTCTTGAAACCTGAGACACTTTCCGAGTCGGCCTCACTTCTTGTGTCCCTCACTTCAGCGGGTCGAATGCTGATTTTTCCGGTACGGGATTTACCGGCATTATCAAAAGGGAAAGGCAACAAAATCATCAGTATTCCAGCAACGAATGCAAAAGCGCGGTCAGAATTATTGGTGAAATTGTTCTTAATTTCAGAGCAAGCTAGCCTTGAGTTCCATTCCGGTAAACGAAAAATCACATTAAAACCGGAAGATCTGCAAAAATTCCGTGCGGAACGCGGCAGAAAAGGCTCCCAATTACCACGTGGATTACATAGTAATGTTGATATTGTGGTAGTTGAACCTGAACACAACTCATAAGAATTCTCGAAACCAAACTAAATAGGAGGATATTTCGTGAATATTGTTTTTGATACCTATCAAACTCTTGCTTTAGCAAGCTTTGTATTATTACTCGGTTATTTTCTAGTAAAACGCATTCGAGTTTTACAAACATTCAATATCCCTGAGCCTGTTGTTGGTGGCTTTATTGTGGCTATTGCATTAACCATTTTATACAAAGTAAACGGCACCTCATTTACCTTTGAGAAAAGCTTACAAACATCGATGATGTTAGTATTCTTCTCCTCTATCGGTTTAAGTGCAAACTTTGCTCGCTTAATTAAAGGCGGAAAACCATTAGTTATCTTCCTATTGGCAGCGGGAATACTCATTGTTTGCCAAAATGTCATCGGTATTTTAGGTACTCAATTATTAGGTATTGATCCTGCTTATGGTTTACTGGCCGGTTCAGTTACCCTAACCGGTGGTCATGGTACAGGTGCGGCATGGGCAGAAACTTTCACTAAAGAATTTAATCTGCCGGCTGCAACAGAAATCGCGATGGCATGTGCTACATTCGGTTTAGTCTTTGGTGGTATCTTAGGTGGTCCAGTATCTCGTTATTTATTAAATCATCAAAAACAAGGCGAAAACCCAGAGAATGATGAAATAGATGACGTACAAGAAGCATTTGAGCACCCAACTTACAAACGTAAAATTAATGCGCGCTCAATCATTGAAACCATCGCGATGCTTTCTTTATGTTTACTCATCGGTCAATATTTAGATGGCTTAACAAAGGGTACACACATTCAATTACCAACATTCGTATGGTGTTTATTTACAGGTGTAATCATTCGTAACAGCTTAACCCACTTATTCAAATTCCAAGTGGCTGATTCAGCGATTGACGTATTAGGTAGCGTAGGTTTATCTATCTTCTTAGCGATTGCTTTGATGTCTCTCAAACTTTGGGAATTAGCAGGTCTTGCAACAGATGTATTAATTATCTTAGCAGTTCAAGTTGTTTTCATGGCTTTCTTCGCTATCTATGTTACATACCGTATGATGGGTAAAGATTACGATGCGATTGTGTTAAGTGCGGGTCACTGTGGTTTCGGTCTCGGTGCAACACCAACAGCCGTTGCTAACATGCAAGCGATTACTAGTCGTTTCGGACCTTCTCACAAAGCGTTCTTAATCGTACCAATGGTAGGGGCATTCTTTATCGACTTATTAAATGCCGGTATCTTAAAAATGTTCTTAAGCGTTGTTGAAGCGCTTCACTAATCAAACGTAAAAAAGAAAGGCTGACATTTTGTCAGCCTTTTTATTTACTTGCTACTCAGTAAGCGTCTTCACCAAATCCATCACAAATTCTAACCGCGCTTTGTTTTCTGGAAGTGCTTTCACAAACTTAAATTTTAATGGACCATCAAAGCGATAAACAATTGGATTTTGTTGAATTAATTTGATGAATTTTTCTGGATCAACTTTTGTTAAAGGTGAGAATTCAATAAAGCCACCTTGAGCCCCTGCATCGATTTTCAGCACTTTTAATGGTTTCACCATTAAACGCATTTCAGCAATTTGTAAAAGATTTTTTGTTGCTTCAGGTAATAGGCCAAAGCGATCAATTAATTCAACTTTTAATTCATCTAACTCTTGCTTACTTTCCGCTGCTGCAATGCGTTTATAGAATGACAAACGCATATTCACATCACCAAGATAGTCATCTGGCAATAAAGCTGGAACACGTAACTCAATTTCAGCTTGTTGATGGGTAATCTCTTCTAATGAAGGTTCTCTGCCCTCTTTTAAGGCTTTAACTGCTGCATCAAGTAATTCCATATAGAGTGAAAAACCGATGCTCTCAATTTGCCCACTTTGTTCATTCCCTAATAATTCACCTGCACCACGAATTTCTAAATCGTGCGTCGCGAGGATGAAACCTGCACCTAAGTTATCTAAACTTTCTAATGCCTCTAAACGACGTTTCGCATCTTTCGTCATTAATTTCGGCGGAGGTGTCAGCAAATAGGCATAAGCTTGGTGGTGAGAACGTCCTACTCGACCACGCAACTGGTGAAGCTGTGCCAAGCCAAAATTATCTGCACGTTCAATAATGATCGTATTTGCCGTTGGTACATCAATCCCTGTTTCAATAATGGTGGAACAGACTAAAACGTTATAACGTTGATGATAAAAATCACTCATCACACGTTCAAGTTCTCGTTCTCGCATTTGACCATGACCAATCACAACACGAGCTTCCGGTACAAGTGCGGTCAGTTTTTCGGCCGTATTTTCAATACTCGCCACATCATTATGCAAATAATAAACTTGCCCACCACGCAAAATCTCACGCAGAATCGCTTCACGAATAATTAAATCATCTTTCTGGCGAACAAACGTTTTGATACTCACTCGGCGAGCCGGTGGTGTCGCAATAATAGAAAGATCGCGAATACCATTCATCGCCATATTCAAAGTACGAGGAATTGGTGTTGCGGTAAGCGTTAAAATATCAATATTCGCTCGAAGTTGTTTAATTTTCTCTTTCTGTCCCACACCAAAGCGATGTTCTTCATCAATGATAAGTAAGCCAAGATCCGAAAACTTCACATCAGATTGAATCAATTTATGAGTGCCAATCAGAATATCGACTTTTCCTTCGGCTAAATTTTCTAAGATTTGTTTTTGCTCTTTGGCTGTTTTAAAGCGAGAAAGCACTTCCACATTAACCGGAAGATTAGCAAAACGATCTTTAAAATTCTCGTAATGCTGTTGAGCTAACAAGGTTGTTGGGACTAATACAGCCACTTGTTTATGATTCATTACCGCCAAAAATGCCGCACGCATCGCTACTTCAGTCTTCCCAAAGCCTACATCACCACAAACTAAACGGTCCATCGCTTTAGGCTGGCACATATCCGAAATGACGGCATTAATCGCCATGGCTTGATCGTGCGTTTCTTCAAAAGGGAAAGTTGCAGCGAATTGCTGGAATTCCTCACGATCATATTTAAACTCAAAGCCTTTTTTCACTTCTCGTTGGGCATATACATCAAGTAATTCAGCGGCCACATCACGAATTTTTTCTGCAGCCTTTTGACGCGTTTTCGCCCACGATTCATTACCTAATTTATGTAATGGTGCGGTTTCATCTGAGCCACCGACATAGCGACTAATTAAATGAAGAGAACCAACAGGTACATAAAGTTTGGATTCATTCGCATAATTGATCAGCAAATATTCTGCTTTTAATCCCCCTGTATCAAGCGTGACTAACCCACCATAACGCCCCACACCATGATCTAAATGCACCACAGGCTGACCAATTTTTAATTCAGCCAGATTACGTACTAAGGTATCAGGATTCACCGCTTTACGTTTATCACGCTGACGTTGCTGTACTCGCTCGCCTAAAATTTCATGTTCAGTGATGATGGCTAATTTGGCCTCATCAAGAATAAAACCTTGCTCAAGATGACTTACCCACAGATTAAACTTGTCTTGATTGGCTTCAGATAAAGTTTTAATTTGTTTTGGTTTAATTTTTAATGGTGAAAGCAAATCCAGTAAGGTTTCACGTCGTCCTTCAGTTTCAACTGAAAATAAAACATTTCCTTTAAAATGCTCAATAAACTGACGAAGTTGCGATAACGGTTCTTTTTGCTGTGATTGAATGGTCACTGCTGGTAATACGGACACCGCTAAATTTTTCTGACGAATAGATGACCGCACTTTTTCTGCTTTAAAATTAATTTTAGGATAATTTTTTAATGCATGATTTACCGCATCAATGCTTAGCCACAAACGTTCTGGCGGCAAAAGAGGGCGCATTGGATCAACTTTGCGATGCTCATAACGCTGTTTAGCATCAAGATAAAAACGTTCACCTTGTGCTTGACTTGTTTCCATATCCACAAACAACGTTTTTTCTGGCAAGTAATCAAACAACGTTGCCATTTCATCAAAGAATAACGGCTGCCAATATTCAATCCCTGAGATTAGTGTGCCTTTACTGATTTGCTGATAAATATGTTCTGGATCGCGACGAATTTCACCAAAGGTTTCCCTAAATTGTGTGCGGAAAAATTCAATGCCTTTCTCATCAGTTGGAAATTCATGTGCAGGTAATAAATTAATAGATTGAATTTCATCTAACGTTCGCTGCGTATCGACATCAAAAGTACGAATCGAATCAATTTCATCATCAAAAAAATCTAAGCGAAATGGAACCGCACTTCCCATTGGGAAAAGATCTAAAAGTGATCCGCGCACAGCATATTCACCATGTTCTAGTACTTGCTCTACGGAACGATATCCTGCTGACTCTAATTGTAATCGCAATTTTTCAATGACAAGACGGTCACCTTTTTTAATCAGAAGGACATTGTGCTGTAGATATTTCGGCGGGCACACACGTTGCATTAATGTGCTAATCGGTAAAACAAAGATACCTTTTTTAGTATTTTGCAAATGAAATAGCGCACTTAAACGAGAAGAAATAATTTCTTGATGAGGAGAAAAAGAATCATAGGGCAACGTTTCCCAATCTGGAAAAAACTGAACGGGCTGAGAAGTTAAATCCGGTAAAACTTGTGATAAATGAACCGCACTTTTGGTATCTGGTGTCACAACCACAGTCAATCCATCGTATTGCTCTGCAATTTCACTAACAGCAAGTGCATCTGCACTCGCTAATACATTGCCAAGAATTTTATGATCATTGGGCTGAGTCGGAATATCAACATTAAAATAGGTTGTTTTCATAAGTGCGGTCAATTTTTATCTCATTTTTGCATGAACAGCTTGTTAGTTTAGCAAATTCACTCTAGTTTTCAATATTTATCTGTATAAAAAAACAGGGTTTAATTAACCCTGTTTTCTTTTATTTTTTGAGTGGTTCTAGTGGTTTCTCTTTTTTTACCTTACCATCATCATCAAATTCAATGCGTGGCATACAACCTCGACAACTGCCTTTATCTAAACCTAGTTCACTGCAAAATTTATTGTATTCATCTACCGCTTTACGGAACCAACCTTTTTTTTCTTGTTCGCTCATCTTGCCTCCTTTTTTAATTTTTGTGCAATTTCCGAACGTAATAATTTTAACCCATTTTTCTTATTATAGGGTATCTGTTTTGTGATGAAATAATCTCTCATTAAAGGGCAATCTTTTTCATCTAAATTCATTAAAAATCGACGAATTGCCGGCAAAGCGGAAGCTAAAGTGCGGTGAAAATAAGCAAAATTTTTTAAGCTGAGCCAGTCTTCGTCAATCAATTCCCAATCTACTGATGTGATATTAAATTCCTGAGCGAGCGGATGGAAAGACAAAGGTATATTCCGTTGAAAAGATTGTGTTGCTTCTTTTTCTAATTCAATCCCTTGTGCAGAAAGCCCTTTTAGAGCGATAGCTGAATAACAACCACTACTCGCCTCTAAATGCTCACCTAAATGAACAAGAGAAAAACCACATTTCTGCCAAAACTGAGCCAGTTCTTTGGTATAACC
>ERZ773202.1072-NODE-1072-length-19510-cov-6.865484_pt1 | contig 19510 bp, 14 predicted proteins | sample MGYA00580998_ERZ773202 | MGnify/ENA primary metagenome ERZ773202 (study PRJEB29015, sample SAMEA2737803) | human gut metagenome | biome: human gut; feature: human-associated habitat; material: faeces | place: China | collected 2012 ...
CTCGTAAGCATCCACGAGCTGTTGCTGGTTCTCGCTTTTGCACTTAATCGGTTTGCCCGATATGTTGTAGACGATAACGCCCTTCACGCTGTCGGCTTTTGTCTGCTTGCCCTTGACGATGTCGAGAATGTCCTCATCGTTGATGTTGTTGAACTTCAGCACATGACGGCGTATTTTCTCCACGTTTTCCTCGAAGGCAGCCATCTCCTCCTCGTCGCCGAGCACGCGTATCACGTTGTCGCGTGCCACTATGCGCAGCTTGGGATAGAGCGATTTTATTATCTGCAGATGCCCATTGCCAACACCGTAGAACACTACGGGGTCGATATCCTCTAATATGATATGTCTTTCTATCAAAATATTCAGTGTACGATTTTGGATGCAAAGTTAATGAAAATAGGAGATAATACAAAATAATCAACAATAAAAACAAGAGCACATGTTTTGTATTTTCCTCGATTTTGTCTAAATTTGCAGTCATTATGATGAATATTTCTTCTAAAAGATACTTACAGGGTTTTGGCGTGACGGTTGTTTTGCTTGCCATGTTGCGCTGCGCCTACCCCGAAGTGGCATCTTCGCCAGCAAGCAATGTCGCAGTAGCAGATAGTTCTGTCGTTGCTGATAGCATGACGGTAGCTGATAGCGCAAAAGCAGTCTTGGCTTCGTCGACAACCGCAATCTCAAAGAAAGATGTGGCGAGTGTGCCGACGTTATCTCCCAAGCCGTTGGGGCGTCCCTCGCGCTTCTTCGCTGCCGACGGCACTCCAGTGAAGAACCGCATATATAGTGTGCCTCATTTTGGCAATACCTTTCCCGATCAGAATGATGTACAGCTTGCTGCTGCGGCTCGTCATGGTGTGAAGGCAGTCATCGACCGTGCTGATGCCGAGCGGCGTAAGTCGGAGTTAGTGTATGTGGGCAGCAATCCGTTCTATCACATTGACGACCGTATGCGTAGCAGCATACCTTATCTTGTGCCACGTGCTGCGATATTGTTGCAGGACATTGGCAAGAGTTTCTTCGACAGTTTGCAGACTAAGCAGATACCGCTGCATAAGGTGATCGTTACGTCGGTGCTGCGCAGCAAAGCGGACGTGGAGAAGTTGCGCCGCCGCAACTCTAACGCCACCGAGAACTCGTGCCATCTCTACGGCACTACGTTCGACATCTGCTACAATCGCTACCACACCGTGGAGGACCCCGACGGACCGCGCCGCCGACAGGTGCGCAACGACACGCTGAAGTGGGTGCTCTCTGAGGTGCTCCGCGATATGCGCGAGCAGAAGCGTTGTTTCGTTAAGTACGAGGTTAAGCAGGGCTGCTTCCACATCACGGTGAACTGATATGGTGAGGTGTTGAGATGTTGATATGTTGATATGGTGAGATGTTGATATGGTGACATTTGTGTAGGAGGGTATGGCATCCTGCCATACCCACGCAGCCACAAGATGTAATGATATCGCAGTCCACAAGATGCATAGCCCTTTCCTCACATGCTATTTTATAAAAACTTGAAACGATGGAAATAGAACCTGTAGCTTTTTTCCGTTCGCCCTTTGCCACTAAGTTCGGCATACCCAAGCAGAGCGGACTTGCCGACACGCTGCGCGGAACGATAGAGTTCGTGCCGAAGTATCGCAACGCCGACGCGCTGCGCGGCATGGAAGACTTCGACTATCTGTGGCTTGTATGGGAGTTCTCTGCCAACCGGCATGAGGCGACAAGCCCCGTTGTGCGTCCGCCCCGTCTTGGCGGCAACACTAAGATAGGGGTCTTTGCTACTCGTTCGCCTTTCCGCCCCAACCGCTTAGGACTCTCTTCCGTGCGCATCGACCGCATTGACTACGATGCAGCCAACGGACCGCTCATTCATGTTCTTGGTGCCGATCTCATGAACGGCACACCTATCTATGACATAAAGCCTTACGTCACTTATGCCGATTCGCATCCCGATGCTCGCAGCGGTTTTGTCGATACCACTGCCACGCGCCGTCTGCACGTCGTCTTTCCCGACCATTTAGCTAAAGAGTTTACAGCCGAAGAACTTGCCTCGCTCAAGAAAGTGCTCGCGCTCGACCCTCGTCCGCAGTATCACGACAACCCAACGAAGGTGTACGGCATGGAGTTCGCACGTCGCGATGTGCGCTTTCGTGTCGAGGGCGATAGGCTTGAAGTGGTGGAGATAAGATAATAGTTTGTGTAACAGATTGATTAAAAATATGGCGTTTTAATAATAAAAAAACTGTTTATTGTTTTGTATTCTCTTCGTTTTGCATTACCTTTGGCGCGAATAATAATTAAAAAATACAGATCTATGAAGAAATTCTTACTTTCAATCGTTGCCTTGGCTATGTCATTTGCAGCCAGCGCACAAGTGGATGTGCAGCACCAAAGAGTTGGTGTAGTATAACAAAGTCCGTACTTCGCAAAGCAAAGTGCAGTTGTACGCAAGGTGGCAAAGAGAATAGCTGCCAACCAGCGTTGGGTGGGCTACTACAGTTCGGATGCTTTAGCTGCTGCACACAAGGGCATGGGCATTTACAATTTTCCGGGAGACAACAAGGTTGCAATCTGTTTGTCTGAAGCTATTCTGAAGCCATATGTAGGCAAGAATATAGTTGGTCTGCGTTTCGGACTTTGTGAGGAAATAGGCAGCTCTTCGATTAGTCTTTATAAAAGTGCGTCATCCAAGCCGGGTGATGTATGCAGAAGTGCAAGTGTAGAGAAATGTGTGATTGGTTGGAACGAGGTGAAGTTCAGCGAGCCTTATCCAATCAAGGCGGGCGAAGAACTGTATGCAGGTTACACTTATACTCAGCTTGCTGATAATACCGATACTAAGTCGTACCCGTTCTCTGCTGTAAAAGACGGCTTGGCTGACCAGCCTCTTTGGGTCTATTGCAAATTGGGCAATGATACAGGTTGGTACAACTTCAGTATGGATGGCTATAACATAAGTATTCAGGTGCTTGTTGAGGGCGATTTTGCTGAATATGATGTGATGCCAAGCGATTTCGGAACCGTAAAGGGTACTATCAATAGTAATGTTGAGACATCCGTAGAGTTCACAAACAACGCCGTAGAGGCTGTGAGCAGTCTCGACTATGTTGTTAGTGTTGACGGTGTAGCAGGCAGCGAGCAACATGTCGCAATATCTCCATCGGTTGGATATAACAAAATCGGTACATTCAAGGTAAGCATACCATGTGGCAGCACAGAAGGTCTGAAGAATGTGAAGGTTGAAGTGACCAAGGTGAATGGTCATAAGAATGGTGGTACAACCACCCTGGCTGAGGGTAAGCTCAGCGTTGCTGCCAACATGTATAAGCGCAACCTGTGCATTGAGGAGTTTACTACAGAGCAGTGCGGCAACTGTCCGCGAGTGGCAGGATTCCTGCACACATATCTTGAGGAGGCGGATCCTACTCGCGTGTTTGCTGTATGCCACCATGCAGGCTACTATACCGACTGGCTCACAAAAGCATGTGACAATAAGTTGCTCTATCTTTTTAACGATGGAGGACGTACATTCGCACCAGCCATGATGTTCAACCGCGAGCCCGATTTCAAATCTTCTTATGCGACGGGACAGAAAGATAATGTGGTGATACCGGGCAATGCAACCGAAATAAGCAAATATGCAAGCAAGTATCTCAATAAAACAATGGCTGATGCCAAGCTCGACGTGTCTGTCGCATATAACGAAAGCGAAAGCAAGGCGGTGATTGTTGTTACTGGCGAATCGAACGATGCTTACGACAAGGAAAGTGCTCTGCTCACACTCTACCTGACGGAGGATAATGTAGAGGCAAAGGATCAATCTGGTGCTAAAGGCACTTTCTATCACCAGCATGTGATACGTGACTTCAATAGCGCATGGGGCGACAAGGTGACATGGGAAGGCAATAAGTTCAGCGCAACTTACGAGTTCGATGTTGACGCTGCATGGAAGAAGGACGACCTCAAGGTTGTGGCTTTCCTCAACAAACACAGCACCAAGAGCCGTCTCGATAACCGCATTGAGAATGTAGCAGGAAAAAATCTTGTTCAGAATACTACCTTCATTGAGGGCGTAAGCTCTACAGATAATGCTGTAGAGGTAGCACGCTACAATGCTGCAGGTCAGCGTATCAACGGCAAGCAGAAGGGCTTGAACATCGTGAAGCTCAGCAACGGCAAGACGTTGAAGATTATGGTGAAGTAAACATTTTATGTGATAATGAAGTAAACGTTTTAGGATTTTATAAAAAAAAAGGAGGTCTGTGGCCTCCTTTTTTTTGTGTGTCTTATTACGTACTTTCTACAGTTAGTCTTTCTTCATTATGATGTGGTTTTGATATATTCTCCGTACCAATTCGTGAACTATTGCCATCCGCATCGGTCGGCGCAGACATCCGCATCGGTCGGCGCAGACATCCGCATCGGTCGACGCAGACGTCCGCATCGGTCGGCGCAGATGCTACTTCGTAATGTTTTACAAGTCTTTTAGCAGCACTTCGCGCTGACTGTTCAGATAAGTGTTGCGTTCGGCAATGATCTTCTTCCAAGCTGTAGACGATAGTTGCTTCACGTCGATGGTGAGCGACCACTTGCCCTGTGCCTCCATGCGATCAATAAGTGTGCCCACGCTGAGACGTGTGATGCACTCGGCAGGTTGATAGAGTGATTCGCCATCCTTGTCACCACCAGGTATTTCGGTGAGAATATTTATCTGCACGAGCTGATAGAGCAGGTCATTGACGATACGGATTGGTATTCCGGTGGCGAGCTTCAGCTTCAGAGCCGATAGCGGTTTGCCTCCTTCGCTGAAGTTGCGGCAGATGCGACTTGCGAGCACGAGGCAGAGCAGCATCTTGTAGCGATGGCTAAGGTCTTCGGTCTTAGCCTTGAACGCATAGTCGTCCATGTTCTGATTGGCGTAGCATAGTTCTGCGCCGAACAGGCATATCAACCACGAAATCTGTATCCAGAGCATGAACAACGGCAGAGCAGCAAACGAGCCGTAGATAGCGTTGTAGCTGCTCACCCAAATCTGCGAGTGGATGTAGAAGAGCTGCAGTCCCTGCATGGCTACGCCGGCGAGTATTCCGGGCACGAGCGCGCAGCTCAGCTTCACCTTTGTGTTGGGCATGAAGAGATAGAGAGCGATGAACACGCCCGACATGAGGACGTAGGGCAAGAGCTGCAAGAAGAACTGCGCCAGCGATCCTATTACCATCGTGTCTTCTATCTGCTTGAAGATGGTGGCGAAGAAGATGCTTATACCCGAGGTTATTACAATCACTACGGGCATGAGCAGCAGCATCGACGTATAGTCGGTGATGGTGCGGAACATGCTGCGTGGCTTCTTCGCCTGCCAGATATCGTTGAACGTGCGTTCGATGTTGCTGATAAGCATGATGACGGTGAAGAGCATGAAGAGCAAGCCGATGCCGAGGAATAGTCCGCTCTTGGTGTGTACGAGGTACGAGTTGACGAAGCCGATGATTATCTCCGACACCTGCGGCTGACTTGAGAACGACTCTCTGAACCACTCTTCGATGTATTTGTTGTAGCCGAAGCCACGTGCTATGCCGAACACCACGGCGAAGATGGGTACAATGGCGAGCAGAGTGGAGTAGGTGAGGGCAGCTGCCGCACTGGTTATGCGCTTTGTTGTAGTGAACTCTATGGCGAGCAGCAGCTTCTTCAAGATGCTGTAGAACAGAAATCGCATCTTCGACACATCGCCTTTGCCTATGCTCCAGATGTCTACCATGAGGAACGTGTATATATCTTTCAGTTTCTTCGTTATGTTCATTCGCTTGTTTGCTTTAGTAGTACAACATACAAAAAACGGAACTCACGAAACGCACATGTGTATTAGTGACTTGTGTGTTTCGTGAGTTCCGTATGTAGGTTAATCCTTATGCTGCAACGTCTTAGAACGGCAGGTCGTTAACGGGGTCAGCCTCTGGAGCCGGAGCTGTGGGCTGAGGAGCAGCAGGCTGTGGAGCCGGAGCCGCACCGAACACAGCACCCGGAACGATGCCAGCCTGTGCTGCGCCAACTGTTGCAGGGTCTACCTGGCGCACGTCGAAAGCGCGGATGCTGTTGAACCAACGGCCCTGATACTCGCGAGCTTCTATATCGAACGATACTGTCACTTCCTGGCCTAACTGTATGTTGAAGCGGCTGATGCGCTCAGCACCGAACACGCTGAACGCCATCTTGCGTGGATACTGATCGTGTGTCTCTACCACGTATTCTTGAACTTTCCATTCGCCACGTGCGTTAGTACCTGTTTTTTCGGGCAGCACAGCGATTACTTTACCTTGTAATTCCATTGTCTATATTTTATTTTAATTTGTGTGATAAAAGCTAAGAGGTTTGTCCTTTGGTTTGCGAAATTAATAAAAATGTAGCGAAACAAGAAACTTTTGAATGAGTTTTTGTCGTAGTCGGATATTTTTTAGTAAATTTGCCTGAAAATAATGTACTGACAAGAAAACAAAAAAAGTATAATCAAAAAAGCTAAATATCAATGCAATTCACATTATCAAGTGGCGCACTTAACGCCCGTCTCCAAACGCTCGCAAGAGTAATTAACAGCAAGAACACTCTGAGCATTCTTGATTGTTTCCTTTTTGAAGTAGCAAACAACGTTCTGACTGTAACTGCCAGCGATTCTGAAAACGTGATGCAGTCTACGATAGAGCTTACTGAGTGCTCTGGCGATGGCAAGTTTGCATTGTCTAATCGCACTATACTCAACGCCGTAAAGGAACTGCCGGAGCAGCCGCTTGGCTTCAACGTCAACGAAAACGACTTCACTGTAGAAATTGACTATCTCAATGGTTCGTTCAAGCTGACCGCACAGCCAGCCGACGATTTCCCAATGATGCAGGAGGTTGACGGCGATGTCACTTCACTCGTTATGGATTCTAATCTTTTTGCAGAGAACCTCTCGCGCTCGCTCTTCGCTACTGCGCAGGACGAAATCCGTCCGGTGATGGGTGGTGTCTACTTCGACCTCAATGCCGACAACCTCGCAGTTGTGGCTACCGACGGTCATAAGCTCGTGCGCAACCGCATCCTCACCATTAAGAGCGACGTACCCGCATCGTTCATCCTGCCGCAGAAGCCGGCACAGCTGCTGAAGGGCGTGCTGCCGAAGTGCGATGGCGACGTTGTTGTGAAGTTCAACAGCAAGGGTGCCGAGGTGCGCTATGCAGACGGATGCCTCAACTGTCGCTTGATTGAGGGACGTTATCCCAACTACAACTCAGTTATCCCTACAGCTAACACCAACAGCATCAACGTCGACCGCAAGTCGCTCATGGGTGCACTGAAGCGTGTGCTGCCGTTCGCAAGCGAGAGCAGTCAGCTCATCCGCTTCCACGTAGAGGTTCAGCGTCTGTGTCTCACAGCTGAGGATATCGACTTCGCTACAAGTGCTAAGGAGAGCGTAGCTTGCGAGTATAATGGTGCGAAGATGGACATCGGCTTCAAGGGCGGTGCTATCTACGAGATACTCAACAACATCGCAAGCGACGAGGTGACAATACAGCTTGCCGACCCAAGTCGCGCAGGCGTTGTTGTGCCTACCGTGCAGCCTGAGGGACAGGAAATCCTCATGCTTATCATGCCGATGCTGCTGAACGATTAATCGGGTTGACCAGTGCTTTGGCGGCTGATTAATGCTTTGAAGAAACAGCAAAAGATATTACTCTTTAGTTTATAGCCGCGCCATATTGGTGCGGCTAAATTCTTAAAAAAACGACGACAACAATGAAACTCAATCTCACACGTCCACTTATCGTCTTCGACCTTGAAACAACAGGTCTCGACTTTATACGCGATCGTATAATACAGATATCATACATTAAAGTGTCGTCCGACGGCACAGAAGAGCGCGAAAACCTCTTTGTCAATCCTGAGAAGCCTATACCGCATGAGGTGGTGGAACTGACGGGCATCACCAACGACGACGTGAAGGATGCGCCTACGTTCAAGACGTTGGCTCCGCAGCTCAGCGAGAAGTTCAAGGGCTGCGACTTCGCAGGCTACAACTCCAACCACTTCGACATTCCGATGCTTGCAGAGGAGTTCCTGCGTGCAGGCATCGACTTCGACTTCTCTAAGGTTCGACTCATCGACGCACAGACCATCTTCCACAAGATGGAGCGTCGCAACCTCGCTGCTGCTTATAAGTTCTACTGCGGCAGAAAGATGGAGGAAGACTTTACGGCGCATCGTGCCGACGAGGACACCGAGGCTACATATCGCGTGTTGATGGGCGAGCTCGACAAGTATGCGCCTGGCGTGCAGGAGGAGCCCGACCGTGTGTTGGAGAACGACATGGACAGTCTTGCCGAGTTCTCTAAGCAGAACGACAATGTCGACTTCGCCGGTCGCATCGTGTGGAAGCCGCTGGTTGGTGCCGACGGCAAGCCCGTGCTCGACGCCGACGGTAAGGAGCAGAAAGTGGAGGTGTTCAACTTCGGTAAGTACAAGGGACGTCCCGTTGCCGATGTGCTACGCACCGACATCGGCTACTACAGCTGGATGATGGGCGGTGACTTCACCTTCAATACCAAGCAGGTGCTTACACGCATCCGCCTCAGAGGGTTCAATAAGTAATGTTGAGGTGTTGAGGTGTTGAGATGTTGAGAGATGTATGTTGTGATGTTGACATATCTCACCACCTCACCTCACTATCACACCATTCTCACCACCTCACCATACATCTCTCACCACCTCACCATCTCACCATAACAACTATAAAACCATGCTAAAAGGCAAGAAAATAGTATTAGGCATAACTGGCTCCATCGCCGCCTACAAGTCGTGTCTGCTCATACGCGAGTTTGTGAAGCAGGGCGCAGAAGTACAAGTAGTGATTACGCCTGCAGGCAAGGAGTTCATCACTCCGATCACGCTCTCCGCACTCACGCACAAGCCCGTTGTCAGCGAGTTCTTCTCGCAGCGCGACGGCACATGGAACTCGCACGTCGACCTCGGATTGTGGGCTGACGCAATGGTCGTAGCACCTTGCACGGCGAGCACGCTCGGCAAGATGGCGCACGGCGTGGCAGACAACATGCTCATCACCACATATCTCTCTATGAAGGCACCCGTGTTCATTGCTCCGGCTATGGATCTCGACATGTATGCCCACCCGTCTACGCAGCAGAACATGCGCACATTAGCCTCATACGGCAATCGCTTCATAGAGCCTGCAAGCGGATTTCTCGCAAGCGGACTCGAAGGCAAGGGACGCATGGAGGAGCCGGAAGTGATAGCACGCCGTGTGTCTGAGTTCTTCGACCAGAACGACAGCAACAGTCCACTGAAGGGCAAGAGTGTTGTCATAACAGCCGGCCCTACCTACGAGAAGATTGACCCCGTGCGCTTCATCGGCAACTACTCAAGCGGCAAGATGGGTTTCGCCATCGCCGAGGAGTGTCGCCGCCGTGGTGCTGATGTTACGCTCGTAGCCGGTCCGGTCAGTCTGAAGTGCTCCGACGCAATCAATCGTGTGGATGTGGAGTCGTGCCGCGAGATGTACGACGCAGCTACCGAGGCGTTCCGAACGGCTGACGTAGCCATACTTGCTGCGGCAGTAGCCGACTATCGTCCGGCAGTACAGGCTGAACAAAAGATAAAGCGCAGCGAGGGCGACATGCAGATATCTCTCTCGCCTAACCCTGACATCGCAGCCACACTCGGACAGATGAAGACCGCACAGCAGACCATCGTGGCGTTCGCGCTCGAGACCAACGACGAGCAGGCTAACGCCGAGCGTAAGTTGCAGAAGAAGAATGCCGACTTCATTGTGCTCAACAGTCTGCGCAACGAGGGCACATGCTTCCGCACCGACGACAACCAGATAGAGATTATCGGTCGCGACTTCCGCCATGCCTATCCCAAGAAGTCGAAGGCGGACACCGCTGTCGACATCGTCAACGAGCTGGAGCGAGTGATAGGAGGCTATGGCATCTTGCCATAGCCACGCATCCACAAGGCTTAGGAGGCCATGGCATCTTGCCATAGCCATGCACCTATGAGAACTTGTTAATATGGAGGCAGCGTGGGTATGGCAAGATGCCATACCCTCCTAAAGAGTAAAACTTCTCATTTTAAAGAATATGAAAAAGCGCTATATAGTTAGAATGGTTTGCGCAGCGTTGCTGTTGTTCGCTTTTGTCGCAGGAACACAGGCGCAGGAGCTGAACGCACGTGTGAAGATCAACCATAACCAGATTCAAGGCACCGACAACTCGGTGTTCGAGGAGCTGGAGCAGACCCTCACGCAGTTTATCAACGAACGCCAGTGGACCAGTCTGCAGTTTCAGAAGAACGAGCGCATCGCGTGCAACTTCAACATCACCGTGACGGCGTACGACAACAGTACGAACGTCTTCACGTGCAAGGCGGTGATACAGGCAAACCGCCCCGTGTATAACTCTACGTACACCACCACTATCTACAACAACACCGACAACGACTTCAACTTCGAGTACGCACAGTTCGACCAGTTGCAGTTCAACGAGGAGCAGGTGGACAATCAGCTCACGGCACTCATCGCCTACTACGCCTACCTCATCATCGGCATTGATCTCGATACGTTCTCGCCGATGGGTGGCGAGGACATTCTGCAGCGCTGCATGAACCTTGCCAACAACGCGCAGAACCTCAACTTCCCGGGATGGAAGGCGTTCGACAACGGACGCAACCGCTTTGCCATCATCAACGACTATCTTGAGGGTGCTATGAAGCCGTTCCGCCAGTTGCAGTACGACTACTATCGCACGGGTCTCGACGAGATGGCGACCAACGTGGAGCGCGGACGCGGCAACGTGACCACTGCGCTCGAAACCGGTCTGAAGAAGTGTCACGAAGACCGTCCGCTCAGTATGCTACCACAGATATGGACCGACTATAAGCGCGACGAGCTTACCAATATATATAAAGGTAAGGGCACGCAGAAGGAAAAAGAAACCGTCTACGACATTCTCTTCTCTATCAATGCAAGTCAGAATTCGGCTTGGGAGAAGATAAAGGAGTAGACACACACATACATAACCCATAACTACTGTTTATGTTAAAGAAACTCGATATACGCAACTTCACACTTATCGACCATCTTGAGATGATGCTCTACCCTGGCTTCTCCGTCATTACGGGCGAAACCGGTGCCGGAAAGAGCATCGTCATCGGTGCAATAGGATTGCTGCTTGGCAACCGCGCCGATGCGAAGCAGGTGAAGCGTGGTTGCGACAAGTGCATCATTGAGGCAACGTTCGACCTTAGTATCTACCACTCCGACGTGCTGAAAGGCTTCTTCGAAGAGAACGACCTCGACTACGAGCAGGAGGAGTGTCTGCTGCGTCGCGAGGTGAATGCTAATGGCAAGAGTCGCGCCTTCATCAACGATACGCCTGTGACACTCGCCCTTATGCGCGAGCTCGGCGAGCAGCTCATCGACGTACACAGCCAGCATCAGAACCTGCTGCTCAGCAAGGAGGACTTCCAGCTGAACGTTGTGGACATCATTGCACGCGATCGTCAGCAGCTTGCCGACTATCGTGCGGCGTTTGCCGAGTTGCGTTCGGCGCAGCACCGCCTTGCCGAGTTGCGCGAGCAGATAGCCACGAGTCGCGACAACGAGGACTTTCTGCGCTTTCAGCAGAAGGAACTTAGCGAGGCAAAGCTCACTTTGGGCGAGCAGGAACAGTTGGAGCAGGAGTCGGAGCTGATGAGCCACGCCGAAGACATAAAGCGTGCGCTTCACGATGCCGACTACGGACTCTCGGGCGACGACACGGGCATCGTGAACCTCACGCGCTCCATTGTCACACAGCTGCGTAGCGTTGCCGATGTCTACCCTGAAGCACAGGAGCTTGCAGAGCGTCTCGACGGCTGCTTCATAGAGTTGAAGGATATCTCGCAGGAGATAGCCTCAAAGATGGACGACGTGGAGTACGACCCGCAGCGCTTCAACCTCATCACCGAGCGCCTCGACCTCATCTACACGCTTCAGCAGAAGTTCCACGTGCAGACCGTCGACGAGCTGCTCGACCGTCTAAATGCTATCAATGCGCAGCTCTCCAATATCGACAACTCCGACGAGCAACTGCAGGAGCAAGAGCAGGAGGTGGCACGTCTGCACGCTGTATGCGTGGAGAAAGCAGCCGTGCTCACCGATATGCGACGCAAGTCGGCTACACTCGTCGAGCAGGAACTGTCGAAACTGCTCGTTCCGCTTGGCATACCAAACGTGCGCTTCAAGGTGGATGTGTCGACTGCCGACCTCTCCGCCACAGGTGCCGACAAGGTGATGTTCCTCTTCAGTGCCAACACCAGCACCGACATGCAGCCCGTGTCGCAGGTGGCATCGGGCGGCGAGATAGCGCGTGTCATGCTCTCGCTGAAGGCGATGATAAGCAAGGCTATCGGTCTGCCGACAATCATCTTCGACGAGATTGACACCGGCGTGAGTGGTAGGGTGGCAGAGCAGATGGCACACATCATGCACGATATGGGTGCTGCCAACCGACAGGTGCTCTGCATAACCCACTTGCCGCAGATTGCTGCTGCCGGCTCCACCCACTATAAGGTGGCGAAGCATGAGACGGAGCAGGGCACGGTGTCTACGATGACGCAGCTCACCGACGAACAGCGCATCACGGAGATTGCGCAGATGCTCTCTGGTAGCGATGTGTCGCAGGCTGCTATCGACAACGCCAAGTCGCTTTTAGCATTATAGGAGGCTATGGCATCCTGCCATAGCCACGCACCAAGCAGTTAACGGAAGGCAGCGTGGGTATGGCAAGATGCCATACCCTCCTAAGAGTTACAAAATTGTTAATAAACGAAACAATGAACAGAATATTATCAACAATCCTAATTTCGCTGCTCTGCCTCTGCGGAGCGATGGCGCAGCCGGCGGCTGTGAAGAATGTGGCAAAGTCGGTATTTGCGCTTAAGGCATACGATGCAGAGGGCAAGCAGATAGCTACAAGCAACGGAGTGTTCCTCTCAGCCGACGGCATAGCAGCCTGTCCGTGGTCGGCAGTGCGCGAAGCCTCGCGTGTGGAAGTAGTCGATTTCAACGGAAAGACCTATCCCGTGACGCATATCCTCGGTGCTAACGAGCTTTATGACGTGTGTCGTGTGCGTGTGGATATGCCGAAGACTGTGGCTGCCACCATCGCCACCGCTGCTGCTGCAAAGGACAGCAAGCTGTGGCTCGTGGAGACCGCCGACCGCCGTACACAGACCACGCAGTACGAGGTTGACAAGGCGGAGACCTTCATGGAGAAGTACGCCTACTACGTGTTCGGCTACAACAACCACAAGCCCACACAGGGTGCTGCCTTCGTCAACGAGAAGGGACAGGTGGTGGGACTCATGCAGCAGTCGGCGCGTTCGCTCTACGCCAACGCTGTCGACGTGCGCTTCATCTCGACACTCGCTGCGAGCCACCTCGACATTAACAACTCGCTCTATGCCAAGACCTCGCTGCGCCTCACCTTGCCTGCCGACAAGCAGAACGCTCTGCTCATGGTGATGTTGGCTGCTGAGTGTCAGGACACGGCGAAGTATGCCGGCTACCTCCGCGACTACATCCGACAGTTTCCGAAGGAGGTTGACGGCTATGCTACGAGTGCGCTGCAGAAGTCTACTTATGGCGACTGGCAAGGTGCTGATGCTGATATGCAGACCGCCCTCAAGCTTGCTGCCGACAAGGCGGAGGCTCACTCGGAGTATGCTCGTGTGATGTATCAGAAGCTCATCTATAGTGCCGACACCACCTTCACGGCTTGGACCTTCGAGCGTGCACTGGCGGAAGCTGAGAAGGCGTACAGCCTCAATCCGCAGCCGCAGTACTTGCACCGCATGGCGCAGATAAAGTTCTCGATGGGCGACTATGGCGACGCGTGTGAGAAGTTCCTGAGTCTGGCGAAGAAGGACATGCCAACGAGCGAGGTGTATTTCGAGGCAGCGCAGTGCAAGACACAGCTTGGTGCTCCGAAGGCGGAGGTGCTGGAGCTGCTCGACAGTTGTGTTGCAGTTGCTCCGCGTCCACTCACCAATCTGTCTGCGCCCTACGTGTTGGCACGTGGTCAGCAGTACGAGCAGATGGAGGAATATCGCAAGGCGATCGTCGACTACAACACCTACGACACGCTGGTGTATGGCAGAGCGAACGCTGCTTTCTACTATGCTCGTCATAAGTGCGAGGTGGCAGTGCACCAGTACAAGCAAGCTCTCGACGACCTTGCGCACGCTGCATATATAGGTGGTGCAGATGCTCCGCTCTATATCGCCGAGCTCGCTTCGTTGCAGCTGCGTGTGAACATGAACGAAGAGGCTGTCAAGACCTCCGACCTCTGCTTGCAGCTCACGCCCGACAATACCGATGCCTACATAATAAAAGGCCTCGCACTTGTGCAGCTGAAGCGCAAGAACGAGGCTATGGAGTGCTTTAATAAGGCAAAGGAATTAGGCGACGACCGCGCCGAGGGATATATCAAGAAGTATAAATAGGAGGGTATGGCATCCCTGCCATAGCCACGCACCCACAAGGTGGTTGTTAGGAGGCAGCGTGGGTATGGCAGAGATGCCATACCCTCCTATAATATGCTAATTAAACGTTATGCACGCTGGTATTGTCGTCATGCGCTGTGGCATGAACGGACAACCGTAGAAAATCATCTGCAGTTCATCAGTACGAGTCTTGTATTGTGATCCGATTACTACCTTCTTCAGTGCTTTACAATTTTTGAAAGCAAACATTTCTACCTCTACGCATGAGGGCAGCGATACGGAGGTGATGCGGTTGCATCCCTCGAAGGCACTGCTCTCAATGCTCTTCAGACTCGTGGTTACAGGCACACTTGTGAGGGCTGTGTTCTTAAAGGCATTCTGATCGATTACCGCCACCGATTGTGGCAGACTGATGCTTGTGAGTGCCTTGCAGTCTTCAAACGTGCTCATATCTATCTTTGTGATGTTCTGTGGCAGCGTTACCTTTGTGAGTGCTTTGCATCCGAAGAACAGAGCGTTAGGCAACTTCTCCAGGCGCACGGGCAGTGTTACTTCTGTCAGTGCTGTGCACATGGAGAAGGCACTATTTCCAATCTTCGTCACACTGTTGGGTACGGTGATGCTTGTAATCGCAGGCATACTGTGGAAGGCGTAGCTATCTATCATGGTCACCGTCGATGGTATGTTGATGGAAGTGATGCGTGTGCACGCGAATGCGTGTGAGCCGATTGTTTTCAGTCCGGGTGAAAGTGTCACCGATTTTATTTTCATTTCGGCAAAGGCAGCACTTCCGATTTCGGTCACCTTTAGTGTGCGGCCGGCATAGCGCACGGTGGAAGGTACGGTGTAGTCCTTGCCTATCGATTCGTCGTTGTCCACGCCGATCAGCCGTGCACTGTTGCGTTGAGAGTTCAGCTCGAACCACATCTCGCCTATCTGCATTCTGTTTCCCCATGACGAGTTGCCCTCGTACACTCTCACCGAGACCTCTTTCGTGGTGCGGTTGATGCTTTTGAGGTATGCCACGGTTTCGTCTGCGAGCAAAGGGTAGAGGGGAGAATAGTCCGACTGCATGGTTCGTTTGAATGCGTCCTGCTCCAATGGTCCTGCTGGTGTGTAGAAGTTTTCGTTTTGGCTATCGGCGTTGTTGAGGTAATTAACGGCATTGTCGAGTGCTCTTATGCGCTTGCCTACTTCACTGTCGAGTAGTTCGCGTTGTACAAGCACAGGCTCGCACGAGGGTTTGTCGGCTTCGACCCATTTGTTTATCATCTTCGATTCGGCTATGAGGCTGGCGTTGTCGAGCTCTATGACCTGGGGTAGGGCATCGATCCATGCTGGCTGTTTAGGGCATTGCATTGGAGGCTGCGGTGTGTTGAAGGCTTTGCGTCCTAACCACGTCTTTATGCCGAGTCCTTTGTAGAGCTTGATGGTTATCGTCTTGTGTGCCGGCTCGAAATCGGTTCGGGTTGACGGGTGGCGGTTGGTGTTGGCACGTACTCGCTGTGTGCTGCGGCTCTGGGTGGTGGTTCTGTTGCCCGATCTGTTAGCACTGGTGTTGTTTTTCGGTGCTTCGTTAGCGTTTTCAACAGCATCCATCACCTCCTTTACGGGCTTGGGTGCTGCCTCTTTAATCATTTGTGTTCCTTTGTTCTTAATCTTTTTAAGGAAACTCTGTGCTGATACCTGGGTGGTGCCCATCGTCAGACAGATGGCAGACAAGAACAGTAGTCGTCTTGTGTTCATAGGGCTTTGTTGGTTTTTATTGTTGTTATTGATGTTATTTTGCCGACAAATGTACAAAATATATTCTTAAATATGAGAAATCAGTTTGTTTTTTTATGACGATAGTTGACGGGCGACACGCCTACTTGCTTCTTGAAGAATGTGCCGAAAGCGGAGGCGTTGGGGAAGTTGAGCAGGTCGGAGATTTCCTTTATGCTCTTGTCGGTGCTCGTGATGAGGTATATGGCTTTCTTCGTGATAGCCTTGAACACGAGTTGCTGCACGGAGCTGCCTGACACCGACTTCACGAGTTGCGTGAGGTATTTGGGCGAGAGACACAGGCGGTCGGCGTAGAAGCGTACGCCGCGCTCGTGCATATAGTGCTCGTCAATGAGCTGCATGAGCTGCATGTACGTCTCGAGTTTACGGTTCGACTCGTTGTTGCCGTCGCTCGAGAGTTCGCGGAAGATGCTGCACACGCGGTAGGTGAGCGAGAGCAGCAGCAACTGGCGTTCGTTGGCGGCAAACACGTTCTCACCGCTCTTGCGCACGGCGAGCAGTTCGGAGTACTTTGCCAGCTCGTTCTCGTGACCCGTATGCATCACCCAGCACGAGCGTGGATTGATATACTCCACAAACTTCATGCCGACCACCGTGCTGCCAAGGATGTCGCGTATGGAGTCGGCGCGATAGAAGATAATGACAACAGAGCTGTCGTCGCTCTGAGCTGTAACGGAGAAGCGCACGCCGTGGGAGAGGAAGAGCGTTTCGTCCTTGCTCACAACGTATTTCGCACCTTCGCATGTGAAGGAGAAACTGCCCGAACGGCACACTATAATGCCAACATCCGCCACGCGGAAGTCGTGGCGCAATGCCTCGGGGAACGACCGTATAATACCACAAGAGCAACAGATGTCCTCGTTGTCGGACATCTGTTGCTCCAGAATATTTATGTTTATGTTTTCGCTGCTGTTCGTCATTGGTTTTAATTGTATAGACATGGCGAAGTTAGCGAAAAAAAACTGCACTGCAAAATATCTTAATAGTTAATGTACCACTCGCGTGTATCTTTCGATATGTCGCGCTTCGGCCACGGCACCACAAGCATCAGTCCGGCGAGGATGATGCAGGCGTAGATAGTCCATCCCGCCATCTCCTTAATGGCCGAGAGCGTAGCCTGCACCTGCACCTTGCCCTTCGTAGACATGGCAGCCATGTGCTGCGCCTCGGTCTCGCTCTTGCCCTGATACTGCATTCCGCGCGCCGTCATATCGTAGGTTTTGGCGGTTTCGGCGTTGGTGCGGTCGTAGTCGTGAGCGTAGCGTGTGATGTAATACTGTTGGCGGTACTGGAACACCACCTGGTAGAGAGCCGAACCGATGCCTGGCGCTATCACCATACGCACGGTGAGCATGATGCACACCCACGTAGAGAGTAGCTTGTAGGGCATACGCTGGTTGGCATACACGGCGATGAGCGAGTAGAGCAGCATCATGCCCGTAGCACGTATCACGACGGGCCACTTCATGCGCTCCAGCATACCGTCGGTCTGCACCTCGAAGTACATGAACAGCGAGGCGGCACCGATGAGCAGGAAGCCCATAGCGAAGAACCACTTGAAGTGGACACCCTTGCTGTTCAGTATGAGTATCGTGACGAGACCGATGAAGTAGCCCAGCAGCACCCAGTTGCCGAGCGCAGCCACCTGAATCTGGTCGGTCTTCATGCCCACGCCTACGAAGATGTTCACGAGCATCGAACTTGAGTTGCATATCATCAGTCCGATGAAGAGCAGGATGCCACCCTGTATGCTGCGCAACTTGAACGCCTTGAGCATGAAGTAGGGCGATCGGCGTGTCTTCTCCAGATAGAAGAACAGCAGCGTAGAGGCGATACAGATGGCAGTAGCCCAGCATATCTCGCGACTGTCATACCAGTCGTACACCTTGCCATATACCGTGACGTAGACGAACGAGCAGCACATTAGGCAGAACACCACCACGTTGCCGAACTTGGAGAACGAGAGCGGACTGTGCTTTGTAGGGTAGGGGTTGTAAGGCATACAAAGCAGGGTGATGAGTAGTGCCACGAGAATGGAGCCGAGCATGGCGTAGTAGACCATCTGCCAGTGGTAGTTGTATGCGAACCACGCCGTTATCCACGTGCCTATCTGTCCGAGCAGCATGAAGAAGAAGTAGATAATAGGCTGACTCGCCTTCTTCTCCGTGTCGAGAGCGTCCCATCCTGCCTCGTCCTTCGGCTCGTTGCCCGGCGTAACGTTGCGTGTTGCCTCGATGCCGAAGCCGTACTTGATAAGCGTGAAGAGGTTGCACATCAGCAGCGTCTGTCTCACGAAGCCCATTATCAAGCTGTTCAGCGCGAGGATGAACAGGCTGTCGGTGTTGGCACAGATATAGCTCTGCACCGCTAAGATGGAGAAGCCTACAAGGCTCATCATCTTCTGGCGGCGCACACTCACCAACGTGTAGAAGAACGGAGAGAACGCCGCCATACCTATCGACGTCACGAAGCTGATGAACGCTATGTGTTCCGATTGGATGCCAAGTCCTCCCACCATTTCACTGCTGTTCACGGTGTACGCACCGCTCACCGTCATGATAGGTATGAAAAGTATGACGAGGAAGGCGATGCCGAGAGGCTTGGGCACCCAGTCGTAGAACGGAAAATTCTTAGGCAGCTTCGGCGAAACTGCCTGGTATATCTCTGCTTGTGTCATTTACTTGAGTTGAGCCTTCACAATAACCATCATTCCGGCAGCCAACTTGTCGTTGTCTTCCTTTGAAATTCCCACAAACTCGATGCGCACCGGCACACGCTGCTGAATCTTCACGAAGTTGCCGGCAGAGTTGTCTGTAGGCACGAGCGAATACTTAGAGCCTGTAGCGCCCGATATGGCAGATATTCTGCCCTCGAACTCCTTGCCCTCGAAGGCATCTACGGTCATTACGACCTTCTGACCTACGTGCAGCTTCTCCACCTGTGTTTCCTTATAGTTGGCTATTACCCACTTCTGCGTGTTCGGCATGATGTAGGTGATGGTCTGTCCGGCGTTCACAGCCTGACCCTCCTCAAGCGCACGTCTGCCTAACTTGCCGTCGCACGGCGCTGTTACGACGCAGTAGGAGAGGTTGAGCTTAGCCATTTCCAGTGCTGCCTGCGCACGCTCTATGGCAGCCGCTGTGTTCTTCTTGCGTGTCTGCACCTCGTTCACGCCCGAGTAGGCAGC
>ERZ773202.1073-NODE-1073-length-19494-cov-3.354494_pt1 | contig 19494 bp, 18 predicted proteins | sample MGYA00580998_ERZ773202 | MGnify/ENA primary metagenome ERZ773202 (study PRJEB29015, sample SAMEA2737803) | human gut metagenome | biome: human gut; feature: human-associated habitat; material: faeces | place: China | collected 2012 ...
TTGGTACTTATTTAAAGGCGATCGGAGCAGGTGAGAAAGCAGCGATGTTCTCCGGTATCCGTACTGACCGCATGAAGTTCTGGATTTACGTATTAGCTGGCGCGATTACCGGTTTTGCGGCATTTATCAACGTTATCAAGGTTGGTTCCGTTACTTCTTCCGGTGGTAACCAGTTAGAGACCCAGATCCTGATCGCCCTCGTACTTGGCGGCATGCCGATCTCCGGCGGCGCAAAGGTACGTTTTGAGAATATCATCGTAGGTTCCCTGCTTTACATCGTATTAAACAGCGGACTGACTATGATGGGCTTCTCCACACAGCTGATGCAGCTGATTCAGGGCGTGGTATTCCTGGTATTCGTAGCAGTATTCGCAGACCGTCAGTCCCTGCAGGTAATCAAATAACAAACAGACATCAGACTGGGGAATGACAGCATAAGGAAAAGCATCGGAGGTTTGATGATATGCCCAGAACAGCGGGAAGTCAGAATCAGGAAAATTTGAAATACCAGAAGCTTTACAACTGGGGTCGTACTCTGATCACCAGCGGAGTGATCAAGAATCAGGACAAGTTTCCGTCGGAGCATATCCTTCAGAAAAAGTTCGGATATTCCAGGCAGACGGTGCGAAATGCTTTGGACCGTCTGGAAAAGGATGGACTGATCATCCGCGTAAAAGGAAGCGGCACTTATGTATCGTATGAAAACAGTGGCGCAGACGGCGAACGCCCCCATGTGGGACTGATTTTAAGCTACTTTTCGGATTATCTGTTTCCGCAGGTCTATGCGGGAATTGAGTCGGTGCTTCGGAATAAAAGCTTTGAAATTGATGTAGCTGTGACCAGAAACCGGCTGAACGACGAAGAAATGTATTTAAAAGGATTTTTAAACCGGAATGTGGCCGGGCTCATTATTGAGGGAACCCGGTCCACCTTCCCGAATCCAAATCTGCGTCTTTATAAGGAAATCCGGAAACGGAACATTCCGACCCTGTTCATTCACAATCATTATCAAAATGAACAGTTCGACAGTGTGGAGATGTCGGATGCCCGGGCAGGCTATGAACTGACCCGGATACTGATCCAGAACGGACACCGCCGCATTGGAGGAATTTTTAAGTATGATGACATACAGGGAATTGAGCGTTATCGTGGCTTTATTGAATGTCTGTCAGATTATGGAATCAATTTTGACGATGACTGTATTCGGTGGTATTCCACCAAGGATATGGAAGAGAAACTGAGCAGAAAGAGTCTGCTGCGGATGTACCGCCGGACCAAAGACTGCACGGCCATGATCCTCTACAATGATGAGGTGGCCGGCTTCTATATGGATTTTTTGAAGGAACGCGGACTGCGTGTGCCGGAAGATATTTCCCTGGTATCGTTTGACGATGCGGGGCCGGAACAGGAAGCAGAACTGAAAATTTTATCCGTGATCCATCCAAAGTATAACCTTGGGCGGATTACAGCCCGGAACCTGCTCCGCATGATGGAGGATCCGGACTGGCAGAAAAAGAACTACGCGCACCAGTTTCCGGTGGCATTCAACAACGGAAACTCGGTTCGTGATATAAGATGATCATTCACATTTATAGGAGGTAGATTGACATGAAGAAGTTATACTTTGCAGTAGGCTCCCAGGACCTTTACGGAGACGAGTGCTTAAAGCAGGTGGCTGAGGACAGCCGCCAGATGGCAGAATTCCTGAATGAGAAATTAAAAGATGTGGCAGAGGTGGAATTGGTTCCGACGATCATCAACTCCGAGAGCTGCATCACGACCATGCGTCAGGCATCCTGCGATGATGACTGTATTGGTGTGATCACCTGGATGCATACCTTCTCCCCGGCCAAGATGTGGATCAAGGGCCTTCAGGAGCTGAGAAAGCCGCTTCTGCATCTGCACACCCAGGCAAATGAGAAGCTTCCGTACGACACCATCGATATGGACTTCATGAATTTAAACCAGGCAGCTCATGGAGACCGTGAGTACGGTTTCATCGTAGCAAGACTCGGCATCCCGCACGAGGTTGTTGCAGGTTACTACAAGCATGATGATGTAGTGGCAAAGATCCGTCAGTTCGCAGAAGTTGCAAAGGCAATTTCTTATTCTAAATCCTTAAAGGTTGCTTCCTTCGGCAACAATATGCGCGAAGTAGCAGTAACCGACGGTGACCGCGTAGAGAGCCAGATCAAATACGGCTGGGAGTGCAACTACTTTGCACTGGGCGATGTGGTTGACACCATCAATGCAGTGACTGAGGAAGAGATTGACGCAAAGATGAAGGAGTACACCGACAAGTACACCATGAAGACTGACCGCATCGACTCCGTTCGCGAGCAGGCAAAATATGAGGTTGGCCTGGAGAAATTCCTGGCAGCCAACGGTATCGGCGCATTTGCAGACACCTTCCAGGATCTGCACGGATTAAAGCAACTTCCGGGTATCGCAGCCCAGAACTTAATGGCAAAGGGCATCGGCTTTGGTCCGGAGGGCGATTACAAGATTTCCGCTCTGTCTGCAGTCCTGATGAAGATGTCCGAGGGCAAAGAGGGCGCAACCGGCTTTATCGAGGATTACACCTACGATCTGACTCCGGGACAGGAGTTAGAGTTAGCTTCCCATATGCTGGAGGTTCCGCCGGCATTTGCAGCAACCAAACCGGAGATCGATGTAATTCCGCTGGGTATCGGCGGCAAGGAGGATCCGGCAAGACTGATCTTCGACGGCGTGACCGGCGATGGTATCCAGGTAACGATGGTAGATATGGGCGACCATTTCCGCATCATCTGTGCAGATATTGAGCTTGTAAAACAGCCGAAACCGATGCCAAAACTTCCGGTGGCGAGAATTATGTACCGTCATAAACCGAACTTCCAGATCGGTACGGCTGCATGGTGCTACGCAGGCGGCGCTCATCACTCCGTTGTATCTACCGCTCTGACAAGAGATGACATCGCTATGTTCGCGCGTCTGACCGGTACCGAGTTAATTACAATCGGCGAAGATACGACAGAGGCTGATTTACAGAAATTCTTTATGAAATAATAGGGTGTTTGAAAGATAAAAAAATTTGAAAAAGACGTAACTGCATAAGTTTTCGCCACAATTGTGAAAATAAAATAGTTATGAATGACGGGGCGTGCCGCAGCCAAGGGGATGATAATTCCGGCGGCGGTGCGCCTTTTTGCTACAATGAGGAGGATGGATATGGGCCGCAGTGCGGAAGAGATCAAGAAAGACATAGAGAGCGGAAATACAGCGCTCGGAATTGAATTTGGTTCGACCCGAATCAAGGCAGTCTTGACGGACGGCACGACCGCGCCGATCGCGCAGGGGAGCTATGAGTGGGAAAACCGTCTGGAAAATGGTATCTGGACCTATTCCCTGGAAGATATCTGGAAGGGCTTAAAGGACTGCTATGCGGATCTGGCTGCCGATGTGAAGAACCAATACGGTTTAACGCTTAAAAGGGTTGGTGCGATGGGCGTCAGCGCCATGATGCACGGCTATATGGCATTTGATGCGGACGGAAAGCTGCTCGTTCCGTTCCGTACCTGGAGAAATACGATGACCGCCGAGGCAGCAAGACGCCTGACGGACCTGTTTAACTACAATATCCCGCAGAGATGGAGTATTGCACACCTGTATCAGGCAGTGATCAACGGCGAGGAGCACGTATCCCACGTGCATTTTCTGACCACCTTAGCCGGATATGTACATTGGAAACTGACTGGCAAGCAGGTACTTGGCGTCGGCGATGCTTCGGGTATGTTCCCGATCGACCCGGCAACCGGACAGTATGATGCTGAAATGCTGGATAAGTTCGAAGAAATGATGGTTCCGAAGGGATATCCGTGGAAGCTGCGCGACCTTCTGCCGGAGGTTCTGAGCGCTGGCGATGAGGCGGGAACGCTGACTGAGGAAGGCGCGAAGCTGCTGGATGAGAGCGGCAATCTGGAAGCTGGCATCCCGCTGTGCCCGCCGGAGGGCGATGCAGGAACCGGTATGACTGCAACCAATAGTGTGGCAGTTCGCACCGGTAACGTATCTGCCGGAACTTCCGTGTTTGCGATGGTTGTTCTGGAAAAGACTCTGGAGACGGTTCACCAGGAGATTGACATGGTAACTACGCCGGACGGCCATCTGGTCGGTATGGTTCACTGCAACAACTGTACCTCCGATCTGAATGCCTGGGTAGGTCTGTTTGAAGAGTTCTATGAGCTGATGGGTCAGAAAACAGACCGCAACACCCTGTTTGGAACCCTGTATCGCAAGGCGCTTGAGGGCGATGAAGATTGCGGAGGACTGATGTCCTACTGCTACCTCTCCGGCGAGCCGATCACCGACTTCGAGGAGGGACGCCCGCTGTTTATGCGCCATCCCGACAGCAAGCTGGGGCTGGCAAACTTCATGCGTACCCACTTATACAGTTCCCTGGCAACCCTGAAATATGGTCTGGACATTCTGTTCAAGGAAGAGCACGTGACACTGGATAAACTGATGGGCCACGGCGGATTCTTCAAGACCAAGGGCGTTGGACAGCGTATCATGGCGGCAGCGGCTGATGTGCCGGTATCCGTTATGGAGACAGCCGGTGAGGGCGGTGCCTGGGGTATCGCGGTTCTGGCGGCATACCGCAAGGATAAGAAGCCGGGACAGAGCTTGTCCGATTACTTAAATGAGCAGGTATTTGCAGATGCAAAGGCGGAGACGATGGAGCCGGATGCAAAGGATGTCGAGGGCTTCAATGCGTTTATGACAAGCTATATCAATGGTCTGGCTGCCGAGAGAGGCGCCGTAGAAGGAAGGTTTTAATCGATGCTGGAAGAATTAAAAAAAGAAGTATACGAAGCCAATATGCTTCTTCCGAAATACGGTCTGGTTACCTTTACCTGGGGCAATGTTTCCGGGATTGACCGCGAGAAGGGGCTGTTTGTCATCAAACCGTCTGGCGTGGACTATGACAAACTGACGCCAGATGATATGGTTGTCATGGATCTGGAAGGAAACCGCGTTGAGGGAACGCTGAATCCGTCCTCTGATACAAAAACCCACCTGATTCTTTATAACCGTTTTCCGAAGATCGGCGGCGTGGTTCACACGCACAGCCCGTGGGCGACTTCCTGGGCGCAGGCGGGACGCGACATTCCGTGCTACGGAACGACCCATGCAGATTATATTTATGGTTCCGTTCCATGCGCGAGAAACTTAAATGAGGAAGAATTAAAGAATTATGAGTGGAACACAGGCGTGCTGATCGCAGATTTGTTTGAGGAGAGGAAGCTCGACCCGATGGCGGTGCCATGTGTGCTCTGTAAGAACCATGGACCGTTTACCTGGGGCAAGGATGCCCATGAGGCGGTTCACAACGCGGTTGTACTCGAGGAGGTTGCCAAGATGGCGGCGCGCTGCGAGATGATCAATCCGGATGTGAAGGAAGCGCCGCAGTGCCTGCAGGATAAACATTATCTGCGGAAGCATGGTCCGGGGGCGTATTACGGACAAGGAAATTTATAGTTACTGTTCACGGGTAGGCACTTTTGAAACCGAAAGTGCCGTAAGAAAACGTGGTGGCAGCAGGAATTTGCCGTATTTAAATGCGAAGCCACGGCAAATTCCGTTACTGGGCACGTATGCGTGAACAGTAACAATTTGTAAAATATAGATTCAAGTATGGAAATAGATGGGACAAGTATGGTATACTTATGCATAGTAGATATAGGAGATACTGGCTATCTATCTTATAAAAATTAGGAGGATATGGGAAATGAAATTTTTTATTGATACCGCGAATGTTGATGAGATCCGTGAAGCGAATGATATGGGTATTATCTGTGGCGTTACCACAAACCCGTCTCTGATTGCAAAAGAAGGCCGTGATTTTAATGAGGTTATCAAAGAGATTACCAGCATTGTAGATGGACCGATTTCCGGTGAGGTTAAGGCTACGACTGTGAAGGCAGAGGATATGATCGCCGAGGGTCGTGAGATCGCTAAGATTCATCCGAACATGGTTGTTAAAATCCCGATGACTACCGAGGGCTTAAAGGCTGTGAAAGCTCTGTCCGCTGAGGGCATCAAGACCAATGTAACCCTGATCTTTACTGCCAACCAGGCACTTCTGGCTGCAAGAGCAGGCGCTACATACGTTTCTCCATTCTTAGGCCGTCTGGATGACATCTCCACCAACGGTACAGACCTGATTTACGATATCGTAGAGATCTTTGACAATTATCCGGAGATTTCCACCGAGATTATCTGTGCTTCCACCAGACATCCGATGCACATCATCGAGTGCGCGAAGGCTGGCGCTGACATCGCAACGGTTCCGTTCAAGGTTCTGATGCAGATGGTAAAACACCCGCTGACCGATGCTGGTATCGAGAAATTCAAAGCAGATTATGAGGCTGTATTCGGTAAATAAAAAGAAACAATAGGAAATACCTCTTGAACTTCCGAAAAAAGCATGTTATACTAGGCACGATAACATAATAGACTGACTGGAAAGAGTGGACAAAAAAGTCCACTCTTTCTAATTTCATAGAAAGGTGGTGGGGGTGTGGCAAAGGGAGAGCAGTACGAAGCACGGGTAGAGGCGTGGATCACGCCGGTTCTGGAGCAGCATCAGTTTGAGCTGGTTGATGTGGAGTATGTCCGCGAGGTCGGTGTCTGGTATCTTCGGTGCTACATTGACAAAGAGGGCGGTATTACCGTTGATGACTGCGAGGTAATCAGCCGTCTGCTTGGTGAATGGCTGGATAAGGAAGATTTCATCGAGGACAGCTATATACTGGAGGTGAGTTCTCCGGGACTGGGACGTCCTCTGAAGAAAGAGAAAGATTTTGCAAGAAGCATCGGTAAAGATGTGGAGATCCGCCTGTATAAAGCGATCGACAAACAGAAGGAATTTACAGGAACGCTTACGTCCTATGACGCAGATTCTGTGACAATCACGATGGAGGACGGCAGCGAGCGTACATTTGAAAAATCAGAGATTGCTTTGATTCGTTTAGCCTTTGATTTTTAGACGGTAGGAGGAGATAAAATAAAATGAATAAAGAGTTGATTGAGGCAATAAATCTGCTGGAAAAAGAAAACAATATCAGCAAAGATGTTCTTTTAGAAGCAATTGAAAATTCTCTGCTGACAGCATACAAAAACAATTATGGCCGGGCAGATAATGTCAAGGTAAACATCAACCGTGAAACAGGAGATTTTTCCATCGTGGCAGAGCGTGAGGTTGTGGAGACCGTAGAGGATCCGATGACCCAGGTAAGCCTGGCAGAGGCAAAGCTCTTAAACAGCAAGTATGAGCTGGGCGATGTCGTTCAGTTCTCTGTCAATTCCAAGGAGTTTGGACGTATCGCCGTTCAGAACGCGAAGAATGTTATCTTACAGAAGCTTCGTGAGGCAGAGCGCAACGCCCTGTATGAGGAGTGGCACTGCAGAGAGAAAGATATCGTAACTGGTATCGTACAGCGCTATGTAGGACGCAACATCAGCATCAACTTAGGCAAGATCGACACGATCCTGAACGAGAGTGAGCAGGTAAAGGGCGAGGTATTCAAACCGACCGAGCGTATCAAACTGTACGTCATTGAAGTAAAAGAGACACAGCGAGACCCGCGTATCACCGTATCCAGAAGCCATCCAGATCTGGTAAAACGCCTTTTCGAGTCCGAGGTTGCCGAGGTCCGCGACGGTACCGTAGAGATCAAGGCAATCGCACGTGAGGCTGGTTCCCGTACAAAGATGGCAGTCAGCTCCAACGACCCGAACGTCGATCCGGTCGGCGCATGTGTCGGCTTAAACGGCGCGCGTGTCAGCGCGGTTGTCAATGAGCTGCGCGGTGAGAAGATCGATATCATCAACTGGGATGACAACCCTGCATTCCTGATTGAGAACGCGTTAAGCCCGGCAAAGGTTATCCTGGTTGCAGCAGATGAGGAAGCACGCGAGGCACAGGTGATCGTTCCGGATTACCAGCTTTCCCTGGCGATCGGTAAGGAGGGTCAGAATGCACGTCTGGCAGCCCGCCTGACCGGCTTCAAGATCGATATCAAGAGCGAGACACAGGCAAGAGAGTCCGGTCTTTTAGATGAGCTTGAGAGCGGTTATGAGGAAGGCTTCGAGGGCTACACCGATGACCCGCTGATCAGCGTGGCAGAGGAAGACGCGGCCGAGGCAGCAGAAAATGAGGCAGCTGAGGGCACAGAAGAGCCGGTGGCGGAGCAGGAATAATCCTGACAGATAATGTGCGGGGATGCTGATTTCGGGCGGAACAAGCAGATTTGGCAGAAAGAAAGCAGCAGAACCGGGATTTGACAGAAATGGAAGTGATAGACAGTGGGAGCAAAGAAAGTGCCGCTCAGACAGTGCATCGGATGCGGAGAAATGAAGAGCAAAAAAGAAATGATCCGCGTTTTAAAGACAGCCGACGATACGATCGAGATTGACGCGACAGGCCGCAGGAATGGACGCGGCGCCTACCTCTGTCCTTCGATGGACTGCTGGAAAAAGGCGGTAAAGAGCAAAGGACTGGAGCGGTCGCTCAAAATGGCGATTCCGAAGGAAGTCTATGAGACGCTGGAAAAGGAGATGGAGCAGTTTGGAAAATCGTAAAAAGGTGCTGAATCTTCTGGGACTGGCGACGCGCGCCGGCAAGACGGCAAGCGGCGAGTTCATGACCGAGAAGGCGATCAAGAGCGGAAAAGCGTATTTGGTGATCGTGTCAGAAGAAGCGTCGGACAATACAAAAAAGATGTTTGAAAATTCATGTGCATACTACAAGGTTCCCGTGTACCAGTTCGGCATGAAAGAAGAGCTGGGACACGCGATGGGAAAAGAGATGAGAGCGTCTCTGGCCGTTTTGGATTCCGGTTTTGCAAAGGCGTTAAGAGAGAAGTTAGATGATTAACGCTTTTCTGGGCGGGCTCTTTTAGGAGCTTATGCAGAACGGGAAGGCAGTGCCGGAACGGAGGTAGCAAAACATGAGAGTTAATGAGTTGTCAAAACAGATTGGCAAATCAAATAAAGAAGTTTTAGAGATACTGCAGAAAAATCATTTTGACGTAAAAAGCCATTCTTCCAAGGTGACGGAGGAACAGGCAGAAGCAGTCAGACGCTTCCTTGCAGGAGCAAAGAGACAGACGACAGCGTCAAAGACAGATACAGGAAAGGCGGAAACAAATCGAGTGGAAGATATAAAGAAAGAGCCGTTAGAGGCAGAGAAGAAAGAGGCGGAGAAGACAACTGAGCCGCCGAAAAAGCGGATTGCAGCGGTTTATCGTCCGCAGAACAGCGTACAGAGAGGAAGCCGTCCGGCAGGCAAGGCCAATACAGGAAACGCAGCCAAGACCGGCGCACCGGCAGGCCGTCCGGCAGCAGCAAGTGCAGAGCAGACCGCAGAGCCGGCTAAGAGCGCAGCTCCAGCGGAGAACCGTGATGGACAGAGAAGCGGCTATCAGGGAAACCGCGACGGACAGAGAAGCGGCGGCTATCAGGGAAACCGCGATGGACAGAGAAGCGGCGGCTATCAGGGAAACCGTGACGGACAGAGAAGCGGCGGCTATCAGGGCGGCCGTGATGGTCAGAGAGGCGGACGCGATGGACGCGGCGGTTTAAATATTCCGAAGCCATCCTTCGACAGCCCGGTTGTACAGAAACCGCAGAACAACAAGCAGAATAAGAATAATTACAAGAACGATAAATATAGCAAGATCGACCATGAGGAAGAGATGCACTCCAAGGGAAGAGGCGGAAAGAACGTAAAGAGCGCTGTTCAGCCGCCGCAGAAGAAGGAGGCAAAGGTTGAGGAGATCAAGACAATCACGATCCCGGAGGTAATCACCATCAAGGATCTCGCAGACAAGATGAAACTTCAGCCGTCTGTGATTGTAAAGAAGCTCTTTTTACAGGGCAAGGTTGTCACCATCAATCAGGAAGTAGATTACGAGCAGGCAGAAGAGATCGCGATGGAGTTTGACGTACTCTGTGAGAAAGAGGTCAAGGTTGACGTCATCGAGGAACTTCTGAAAGAGGAAGAAGAGGATGAGAAGGACATGGTAACCCGTCCGCCGGTTGTATGCGTTATGGGTCATGTCGATCATGGTAAAACCTCCCTTCTGGATGCAATCCGCCAGACCAATGTAACTGCAAAAGAGGCAGGCGGTATCACCCAGCACATCGGTGCGTACATGGTAGAGATCAACGGACAGAAGATCACATTCCTCGATACGCCGGGACATGAGGCATTTACCGCAATGCGTATGCGTGGTGCAAAATCCACTGATATTGCAATCCTCGTTGTTGCAGCAGATGACGGTGTTATGCCGCAGACCATCGAGGCGATCAACCATGCGAAGGCAGCAGGTGTTGAGATCATCGTAGCGATCAACAAGATCGATAAGCCGAGTGCCAATATCGAGAAGGTAAAACAGGAGCTTATCGAGTACGAACTGGTTCCGGAGGACTGGGGCGGCAGCACCATCTTCGTTCCGGTATCTGCACATACCAAGGAAGGTATCAAGGAACTGCTTGAGATGATCCTTCTGACTGCAGAGGTCAAAGAGTTAAAGGCAAACCCGAACCGTAATGCGAGAGGTCTTGTCATCGAGGCGGAGCTGGATAAGGGTAAAGGTCCGGTTGCGACCGTCCTGGTACAGAAAGGTACCCTGCATGTCGGTGATCCGATCGCGGCAGGTGCCTGCTACGGCCGTGTCCGTGCGATGATGGACGATAAAGGACGCCGCGTCAAAGAGGCTGGTCCGTCCACTCCGGTCGAGATTCTGGGTCTTAATGACGTGCCGAACGCCGGCGAGGTATTTGTACAGCCGGAGAACGAGAAAGAGGCAAGAAGCTTTGCAGAAACCTTCATTTCTGAGAGCAAGAACAAGCTTCTGGAAGATACTAAGGCAAAACTGTCTCTGGATGATCTGTTCAGCCAGATCAAGGCAGGTAATGTCAAGGAGCTTCCGATCATTGTAAAAGCAGATGTACAGGGCTCCGTAGAGGCAGTAAAGCAGAGCCTGACCAAGCTCTCGAATGAGGAGGTTGTGGTTAAGGTGATCCACGGCGGCGTAGGTGCCATCAATGAGTCTGATGTAACGCTGGCATCCGCTTCCAACGCGATCATCATCGGCTTTAATGTACGTCCGGACGCTACCGCAAAATCCATCGCAGACCGCGAGAAGGTAGACCTGCGTCTGTACCGTGTCATCTACCAGGCTATCGAGGATGTCGAGGCAGCCATGAAGGGCATGCTGGATCCGGTATTCGAGGAGCAGGTGATCGGTCACGCAGTTGTCCGCCAGACCTTCAAGGCATCCGGCGTTGGTACCATTGCAGGTGCTTATGTCATGGATGGTAAGTTCCAGAGAGGCTGCTCCTGCCGTATCACCCGTGACGGCGAGCAGATCTTTGATGGCGCACTGGCTTCCTTAAAGCGTTTTAAGGACGATGTCAAGGAAGTTGCAACCGGTTACGAGTGCGGTCTTGTATTTGAGAAGTTCAACGATATCAAGGAAGACGATATGGTTGAGGCATATATGATGGTAGAGGTACCGCGCTAGGATTTGGAATCGAATCCCTGAACTTTGGAAAGGAAGCACTGGCTGTTTTGCCCGGTGCTTCCTTTAGGAGTATTAGGGGACTGTGATTTTTAAACAGTCCCAGACAGAGAGGAATAAAAAATAATGCGAAAAAACAGCATCAAAAACACCAGAATCAACATGGAGGTGCAGAGAGAACTCAGCGAGATCATCCGCACCGAGATCAAAGACCCGCGTGTAAACGGCGCCATGACCTCTGTTGTGGCGGTTGAGGTTACGCCGGATCTCAAATACTGCAAGGCATACATCAGTGTGCTGGGCGATGAGGAGCGCGCGAAGGATGCGCTGACCGGCCTGAAAAGCGCCGTTGGCTACATCCGCAGAGAGCTTGCTCACCGCGTGAATCTGCGCAACACCCCGGAGATCACCTTTGTTCTGGACCAGTCCATCGAGTATGGTGTGAACATGTCCAGACTGATCGACGAGGTAACCAGAGATTTAAAAGACTGAGAAAGGAGTGACGGAGGATGCAGGAACGCAAACTGATGGAACTGGCAGAGGCCGCAGGCACCATTGCCATTGTGGGCCATGTAAGACCGGATGGAGACTGTGTTGGCTCCTGTCTGGCTGTATGCAACTATATCACGGAGCAGTACCCGGAAAAGACGGTAGATGTTTATCTGGAGACTCCTCCGGTAAAATTTTCCTATTTAAAGCAGTTTGAGCGGATCTGCTCAGATCCGGAGACCGGAAAGCAGTATGATCTGTGCATCTGCCTGGACAGCGGAGACCGGGAACGCCTGGGAAAGAACGTGGTGTACCTGGATACCGCAAAGACCAGTATCTGCATCGATCATCACATTACAAACCAGGGCTACGGCGCGGCAAACTTTGTGAAAGCAGATGCCAGCGCAACCTGCGAGCTGCTCTATGATTTTCTGGATGAGGAGAAAATCAGCAAAGAAGTGGCTGAGTGCATCTACACCGGAATCCTTCATGACACCAACGTATTCAAAAACAGCAACACCACGGAGCGCACCATGCAGGTAGCCGGAGCTATGATGGCGAAGGGCATCAATTTCTCCCGCATTATTGATGAGAGCTTCTATAAGAAGACTTATGTGCAGAACCAGATCATGGGCCGTGCGGTGCTGGAAAGCGTGCTGTTTCTGGATGGCAAATGTATTTTCAGCGTAGTCCGCAAGCAGGATATGGATTTTTACGGTGTGGAAGCATCGGATCTGGATGGCATTGTAGACCAGCTCCGGGTAACCGATGGCGTGGAAGTGGCCATCTTCCTGCATGAGACGGAAAATCATGTATACAAGGTAAGTATGCGCTCCAACAATTTGGTAAATGTGAGCAAGGTCGCATCGTATTTTGGCGGCGGTGGACATGTCCGTGCGGCCGGCTGTACCATGAGCGGAAGTGTGCATGATGTCATCAACAACCTTTCCGCGCAGATTGACAAGCAGATAAAGGAGCACGAAGCCTAGTGGACGGAATCATCAATGTATACAAGGAAAAAGGCTTTACCTCCCACGATGTGGTAGCGAAGCTGCGGGGCATCCTGCGCATGAAAAAGATCGGTCACACCGGGACCCTGGACCCGGCAGCGGAGGGCGTGCTTCCTGTCTGCCTGGGCAAGGGAACCAGACTGTGTGATATGCTGACGGGTAAAACCAAGACCTACCGTGCGGTGCTGCTCTTGGGACAGGAGACGGATACCCAGGACACTACGGGTGTGGTGCAGGCGGAATATCCGGTTCATGTGACCGAAGAGGAAGTACGGAAGGCCATCGTAAGCTTCCTGGGTGACTACATGCAGATTCCGCCCATGTACTCCGCACTGAAGGTGAACGGCAAAAAGCTTTATGAGCTGGCCCGCCAGGGCAAGGAGGTGGAGCGCCAGGCACGCCCGGTGCAGATTCTGGATATTCAGATTGAGAGTATTGATTTGCCGCGGGCAACCTTTTTTGTGACCTGTTCCAAGGGAACCTACATCCGTACCCTGTGTTATGACATCGGGCGGAAGCTGGGCTGCGGAGGCTGCATGGAATCCCTGCTGCGCACCCGGGTGGACCGGTTTGAGCTGAAGGACAGCCTGACCTTATCCCAGATTGAGAAGCTCCGGGATGAGGGCCGGTTGGAAGAGGCTGTAGTTCCGGTGGAGGGGGTATTCTTAAGACTTCCGGCCCTGGGTACAAAGCCGGGAGACGGAGACAAGCTGCTACATAACGGGAATCCGTTTCCGGCGGAGCTGGCAGAGGCGGAAGATTGTGATTTGTCGGTCGAGTTTGGAGCAGGCAGCGACTGTGCAGCGGAACCGGCTGGCCGGTCAGAGACCGAGTGCGGCCTGGCTGCGTCAGTGGCAGACCGTTTCGATGGCGTCCGCGTCTACGACAGCGAACATCACTTCATCGGAATCTACCGCTACAGCGAAGAAAAGCGGCGCTATCAGCCGCAGAAAATATTTCTTGGGGGAAACTAGTTATGAAGGTAATTACCGGGACCAGGGAGTTTTGTATAGAAGAACCAACCGTGGTAACTATAGGAAAATTTGACGGGCGGCATAAGGGGCATCAGAAGCTGTTAAAAAAGATGCTGCAGCAGAAGGAAAACCACGGATGGAAGACAGCAGTCTTTACCTTTGATATGGCACCCATGGGTGTTGTGTCTGGAAAGCGGGCAACGGTCATTACCACCAACGAGGAACGCCGCAATAACATGCGGGCTATGGGTATGGATTACCTGGTGGAGTATCCCTTCAGCCGGGAAGTAGCAGCCATGTCACCGGAGGACTTTGTCACCGAGGTACTGGTCAAGCAGATGCACGCCAAGGCCGTGGTGGCCGGACCGGACTGCAGCTTCGGACATAAAGGTGCCGGAAACGCGGAGCTTCTGCGCAAGCTCGGACCGGAATACGGTTTTGAGACCATTATCATCGAGAAAAAGCAGGATGATCATCGCGATATCAGCAGCACCTATGTCCGGGAGGAACTGGACCGGGGCAACATCGAAAAGGCCAACGAACTTCTGGGGGAACCCTATGCCATCCACGGCAGGGTCGTGCACGGAAACCATATCGGCGGTGTTGTACTGGGTTTTCCCACTGCCAACATCCTTCCGCCGCCGGAGAAACACCTGCCGCCTTTCGGCGTCTATGTCTCCCGGGTCCTGATTGACGGGAAGTTTTATGGCGGCGTTAGCAACATCGGCCGCAAGCCCACCATTCAGGGGGAAAACCCCATCGGGGTGGAAACCTATATCATGGGACTGGAAGAAGACCTGTACGGAAAAGACATTCAGGTACAGCTCTTAAACTTTGAGCGCCCGGAGCAGAAATTCGATTCCCTGGAGGCATTAAAAGAGCGGATTGGGAAAGACAGGCAGTATGCGGCAGATTATGTGGAAGCACATCCGGAGCTGTTTACGGAGAAAGAATAAGATTTTTAGCAAAACGCATCCCTATGGGGTGCGTTTTGTTGATTAAAAATAGAATTAGATACAATGAAAAAGATATATTAGCTAATTATGAATCAGGGTCCGTAGAAATAAGATTACTTTTCACGTTTTGATCGTTGTTTTCTGTAAATCTCCAGTAACATACCATAGTAGTTATAGATATAATACCTGCGTATAATGGACCGTGTTTGCTGGATAATAATGTGCTGCAGAGCTGCATAAGTTCTTTTTTGTCCATAATTTTTCTCCTTTGTAATAGCAATTGGAATACATAGTATATAGGTTGTCTGTTGACCGGCATTAGGTTTATGGGTATAATAACATTTAAAATGACCAATAACAAGTGACAGTTTATATATAATGACCGGGTTGGAGGAAAATTATGCCCAAAGGACCTGTAAAAAGAGAAAAGATCAATAAGGATGTTTTTAAAAAAATTTTAAAGATAAAGAAGAGCACTATTCCTAAACTTGGGGAGGAATTGAGTATTGAGTGTTCAGAAAAAACAATTCGGAGATCATTAGGTAAAGGAGAGATGAGAAAACAGTATCTTCATCAAATTGCCAAATTTCTTGATGTGGATTATGATTTATTGACTGGAGATATGGTGGCAATGGCGTTTCAGACAAAAGATCCAGTTATTAAGAAAGTGTGTTTATCGCCGTTGACTCATGTGGAAGATTATCCATACATTAGTGAAGATGAAAGCAGGATGCGTAGAGAAAAGATTGATGAGACTTTGAAAAGAATATTGCTTTTATATAATATTTCATATGTTCAATTTCAAAATATGGATTCTGAAAAGCAATACAATTTTCAACATGATTTGTTTGAAGCAATTTTGCCAGTAATATATAGGTATTACGATATGGATAGTAATGGCGATACAAGCATGATCTCTTGTTATGGCATTTTAGTCGAACTTGAAAATTATAAAGATTCCATGGATGAACAAATTTATGCTGAGACTATTCTTAGAAAAAAGTTTTTGAGAATGTTACCCAAGGGATATTCTAAAGAAGACATTATTAAAATGAATACAGATGGACTTATTGCACTTGATTTGCATATTCAAAAATGCGAGTATGAGGATAGATAGGAAAAGTGTTTTGCGACATTAAGAATAGAAAGCGAGATGACTATGGATAATTTAACAGGAGTAGATAAAAACTATATAAACTGGATCACAGAGGTCAGTAATCGTTTTAAACAAAGTCAGATTAAAGCGGCTGTCAAAGTAAATGATGAAATGCTTCGTTTTTACTGGCAGCTTGGAAAAGATCTTCATGATAAGAAAAGAGAGTTCTCTTATGGAAAAGGATTTTATAAAACAATTAGCAGTGATTTGCACAGACTGCTGCCGGAAGTGAAATCATTTTCGGAGACAAATTTAAAGTATATGCAATATTTTTATGAATTGTATCCAGAGGCAGCAAATCGTCCCCAAGTTGGGGACGATTTCGAAAGTAATATAACAACAAGTGTATTCGCAATTCCATGGGGACATCATAAACTAATCATAGATAAATGTAAAAACAATCCGCAGAAAGCATTATTTTTTGTGAATCAAGTGATTCAAAACAATTGGTCACGTGCAGTGCTGCTAAATTTCCTCGATACGGATTTGTATGAACGCCAAGGGAAAGCTATTACAAATTTTAAAATGACTTTACCAACAGTTCAGAGTGATTTGGCTCAGGAAATCACAAAAGATCCTTATAAATTCGATTTTATTACACTGACTCAAAGTTATAATGAAAAGGAACTAAAAGATGCATTGATGGATAATATCCAGAAATTTTTGCTGGAACTGGGAAATGGATTTGCTTTCGTAGGGCGTGAGTATCGTATCGAGATTGGAGAAACAGAGAATTTCATTGATATGTTGTTTTACCACATCCGTTTGCATTGTTATGTAGTTGTGGAAGTCAAGGTAACCGAGTTTGAGGCGTCTTATACAGGGCAGCTTGGAACCTATGTTGTGGCAGTAAATCATCAACTTAAGACAGAACAGGATGCACCGACGTTAGGACTGTTGGTATGTAAGTCTAAGGATGATATAAAGGCACAGTACGCTCTGGAATCCAGCAGTCAGCCACTAGGAGTATCGGCTTATGAGCTGTCGAAACTAATTCCTGAGAACTTTAAAGGTTCTCTGCCGTCTATAGACGAAATCGAGAAAGAACTGCGAAAGGATGTAGAAACAGAATAGTGAATAAAACAGCGAGGGTTTACCGTCATCAGAACGGCAGCCCTCGCTGTTTTTCGTTATAAAGCCAGATTAGTGATATAACCGGTTATTCTCGTAAATCGGCTCAGAAGTCAGATGCAGACCCAGCTTCTTGAAGGTGTTGGTGTCAACAGAAGAGAGCATGACAGAGGTATGAAGCTCGCATCCTCTTAACTTCGGAAGCTGTTCTAATGCCAGCTTTGCGTTCGGGTCGGTGGCTGCGCACATGGACAGGGCAATGAGTACCTCGTCGGTGTGCAGGCGCGGGTTCTTACTTCCCAGATATCCGGTCTTTAATCCCTGAATCGGCTCAATGAAGGTCGGGGAGATTAAGTGGATGTCATCGGAGATGCCGCCGAGCTCCTTGACTGCGTTTAACAGGACTGCTGCGGAAGCGCCAAGCAGAGCGGTGGTCTTTCCGGTTACAATCTTGCCGTCCGGAAGCTCCAGAGCAGCGGTCGGTGTACCGGTCTCTGTGGCGAGATTGACAGCAGCCGGAACGACGCTTCTCATGTCGGTGGTAATCTTGGCCTGCTTCATAAGCAGTTCAATCTTGTAGACCTCATCCTTGCTGCCTTTGTCTTTGGCTACACGGTTCAATGCCTGATAGTAGCGGCGGATGATCTCCTGGCGGGATGCTTCCTGGCACGCTTCGTCGTCGATGATGCAGTTTCCGGCCATATTAACACCCATGTCGGTCGGAGACTTGTACGGGCAGTAGCCATAGATGCCTTCAAACATGGCGGCCAGTACCGGATAGATCTCGACATCACGGTTGTAGTTGACGGTAGTAACACCGTATGCCTCTAAGTGGAATGGATCGATCATGTTGACATCGTTTAAGTCTGCGGTAGCAGCCTCGTATGCCAGATTGACCGGATGCTTTAACGGGATGTTCCAGATCGGGAAGGTCTCGAACTTCGCGTAACCGGCCTTGATGCCGCATTTGTTCTCATGATACAGCTGAGAGAGGCAGGTAGCCATCTTTCCGCTTCCCGGTCCCGGTGCGGTGATGATAACCAGCGGTTTGGTAGTCTCAATGTAGTCGTTCTTTCCATAACCCTCATCGCTTACGATGTGGGCGATGTTGTTCGGGTATCCGTCAATCGGATAATGGCGGTATACTTTGATGCCAAGATGTTCAAGCTTCGTCTTAAAGACATCTGCGGATGGCTGCCCGGTGTAGCGAGTGATGACCACGCTGCCTACGTACAGGCCCTTGTCACGGTATTCCTGGATGAGACGCAGAACGTCAGCATCGTAAGTGATGCCAAGGTCGTGGCGAATCTTGTTTTTTTCAATGTCAGCCGCGTTGATGGCGATGACGATTTCGGCCTGATCGGCCAGCTGCAGAAGCATTTTCAGCTTACTGTCTGGTGCGAAGCCCGGCAGAACGCGGGAAGCATGGTAGTCGTCAAACAGCTTACCGCCGAACTCCAGGTACAGCTTGTCTCCGAACTGGCTGATCCGCTCGCGGATGTGTTCGGACTGCATCGTTAAGTACTTTTGATTGTCAAATCCAATTTTCATAGTAGTTAATACCCCTTTCCATGCGTTACATTGTAGCATATAAAAACCAGTTTTGCACCCGGATTTGTCAAAAAAATATATTATGTGGTATACTCTAGTTATTCTATAAAAAACAAACGAGGAACGTGACTTATGAACGGAAAACGAAGATGGCTTTTTACCTGCCTGTTACTGCCTGTTCTTGTAATCACCGGATGTGGTTTCTTACGTAATGCGGAAAAAATTGCCACGGCACCGGACCCGGTTGTGGTAGGACAGGATGCAGAAACTGAGACAGAGTCCGATGCGGCAGAGCAGAAAGTCAAAGAAGAAGAGCAGCAGCTGATCTCAGAACTCCAGATTCCGGAAGAACCGGAGCAGGACGAGCGGGACGCGACCCGGGCAAAGGGAATCTACATTTCCGCCTATGTGGCAGGAACGCCGGCCCTGGTGGATAATCTGATCAAAGAGTTTGACCAGACCGAGGCGAATGCCCTGGTCATTGACTTTAAGGATGATTTTGGGCGCGTGGTATGTGAGACGGAGTCTCCGCTGATAAAACAGCTTGGTTCCACAAAGGTTTATATTGAGGATATGGCCGGGCTGATGAAGAAATTAAAGGAGCATCACATCTATGCCATTGCCCGGATCCCGGCTTTTCGTGATGCCTGGCTTTCTGAGGTACAGCCGGACTGGTGCGTGAAGAAATCGGATGGCACGGTGTTTAAGGACCGGGAT
>ERZ773202.1078-NODE-1078-length-19444-cov-2.862190_pt1 | contig 19444 bp, 21 predicted proteins | sample MGYA00580998_ERZ773202 | MGnify/ENA primary metagenome ERZ773202 (study PRJEB29015, sample SAMEA2737803) | human gut metagenome | biome: human gut; feature: human-associated habitat; material: faeces | place: China | collected 2012 ...
TTCTTTTCCCATAAATGCGCCGATCGCGCAAAACAACTTTACGTCCCCGGCACCCAATACCCGAATCCAGAACAGCCCATACAGGGTTGCAAACCCAATCAGCATGCCTTGTCCACCTGCCAAAAGTCCTTCCACGCCATGTGCATACCCCTGCAGCAGGAAACCGCAGCCAATCATACATAGGCAAAACCGGTTCGGAATTTTATACGTTCTAAGGTCCACTACGACCGCACCCAATAACCATATACCAAGTATAACGTTCCAGATTGCGCACCTCCTTTTCTGTGCATAAACACGGTTCCAATCATGCAGTTTTCCAAATTATTCGTTCACATAGCTTATAAAATTCCTAAAAAAGGCAGAGCTTAACACACGCATAGTTATTCACAAACTCTGCAAATTCTTTGTTGGGTAATTCCATTGAAATTCGTAAAACAAATAATTGGAAAACGTTATGATTGTTACTTTTTCGACTGTGACCGAACTACGCCAGAACAACGATTCTCGACCACGAGCTGACTATACCACGGCTGGATAGATTTTGTAAAGCGTAAGTTTGGAACATTTGCGGGAGCCCGCATAAATACTAGAAAAATGGGCAAAACTTTTTTTATTTTGCCCATGTACCCTGTTCTCTTTTTTCGATTTTCATCTTCTGGTGAAGGGTGTTTAACACCTGTCGTTTGTTCCCCGACCAGAGCGGCGCGACTAAAATATTTTTCGGTCCATCGCCAGTGACACGATGAATCACAATATCCTCCGGAATCACTTCCAGACATTTGATAACAAGCTCAATATATTCATCCTGTGACAGCACTTCAAAGCTGCCTGCCTCATAATCCCCGCACAGATCCGTGCCTCGCAGCACATGCAGCAGCTGCAGCTTGATTCCAAAAGGTTTTGCCTGCTGTCCACACACATACCGCACCGTCGCAAGCATATCATCTTCCGTCTCGCCCGGCAGCCCTAAGATCACATGCGTGATATATGGGATATGGTTGTCTGCAAGTGCCTGAATCGCTGTTTCATAGGTAGAGAGCAGATATCCCCGGCGGATATATTCTGCTGTTGCTTCATGCATCGTCTGCAGTCCAAGTTCAATCCAGATGAATTTGCCACTCTCGGCATACTCCTTTTGCAATCTTCCGAGTATCGAAATAACTGTCTCTGCATTTCCGGACTGGTTCTCCACTGCAGCCATCTCCGCTTTTTTTACAGCTACCGATACTCCCGGAATCCCCAGACAATCCGGTCTTGTCGCAATACTGATTCCAACGACCGACTCCTCTTCTAATGCTTCCCGCCAGATGCGTTCCAAGTATGCCGGATCTCCATAGGTGTTCGTGTATGCCTGAAAATAAATGACGAACTTCTCTCCGACCTTCTTATGGAACTTCGCCATGCCACGTTCCATCTGCCGTTTGATATCAAGCGTTTTCCGCTCCACATCGACGCAGCTTCCCCGGCGCTCATATTCCTTATGATAAACCTCTGTCGATGCCCCGCGCGAATCCCGTTTCGACCGATGCTCGTACACACGGCCATTCGCCGAAGCACCAACCACGCTCTGTCCATCCTGCCTGCCACCACCTGCGATTGGCACTGCGAAATCGCCGCTTCCGCCGGCACTACAAAAAATACACCCACGTTCGCCAAGTGTACCATCACGGTTCGGGCAGGTAAGCCCTGCGTCGACCGCAATCTTGTACACCTTCTGTCCATAGGTGTATTTCATATATGCATCCAATGAATAATACGGCTTATCCAGCCATTTTTCCTGTCTCATAATCTCTACCACTGATAATGATGCAACTGTCCTTCTGTCTCTAATCCCGGGAAATCCAACTGTCTTAACGCCTCGTACAGTACGATACCAACCGAGTTCGATAAGTTCAGGGAACGTTCGCCCGGCATCATCGGAATTCGCACACAGGTTTCCTTATTCTGAAGCAGAATCTCCTCTGGAATCCCTCTGCTCTCGGCACCAAACATAATAAAGCAGTCATCCTCATATTTCACATCGGTGTATTTCTGCTTTGATTTTGTCGTTGCCATATAAACCTTCGCGCCCGGATTCTTCGCCAGAAAATCGTTGTAATCGTCATAGCGTGTCACATCCAGACGATCCCAGTAATCCAGTCCCGCGCGCTTCACCATCTTGTCATTTAATAAAAATCCAAGTGGCTCGATCAGATGCAGACGCACCCCCGTTGCCACGCAGGTACGTCCGATATTTCCTGTATTTGCCGGCATTTCCGGCTCATGTAATACGATGTTTAACATGTCTTTTGCTCTCTTAATCGTCCAATAAATCTCTCTAATCTTCCCATCGCCTCTTTGAGCTGCTCGATTGAGTATGCATACGAGATACGCAGGAATCCTTCGCCGCAGTCACCAAATGCCGTACCCGGCACAACTGCAAGTTCCTCTTCACGAAGCAGTCTCGTTGCGAATTCGTCACTCGTGATGCCAAACTCCTTGATGCATGGGAACACATAAAATGCGCCATGCGGCTCAAAGCACGGAAGTCCGATCTCCTCGAATTTCTTCAGCAGGAACCGGCGTCTTTGGTCATACGACTTGCACATCTTCTCGATATCTGCATCGCCATTTTTGATTGCTTCGATAGCTGCATACTGGCTCGTGGTCGGTGCACACATAATTGCAAACTGATGGATCTTCGTCATCTGATGTGCGATTACCTCCGGGGCAAGCGCATAACCAAGTCTCCATCCGGTCATCGCATATGCCTTGGAGAAACCGTTGATAACGATTGTCCGCTCCTTCATGCCCGGCAGGGATGAAATCGAACAATGCTTCTGACCGCCATATGTAAGTTCGGAATAAATCTCATCGGAGATCACGTAAATATCCTTCTCCTGACAGATCTTTGCGATTGGCTCCAAATCTTCCTTCGTCATAACCGCACCTGTCGGGTTGCTTGGAAATGCAAGAATCAGAATCTTCGTCTTATCCGTAATCGCTGCAAGCAGCTCCTCCGATGTCAGACGGAACTGGTTCTCATTTTTCAACTCGATTGTAACCGGCACAGCACCGATCAACTGTACACAAGGTACATACGATACATAGCAAGGCTCCGGGATAATAACCTCATCGCCCGGATCAAGCATGGCACGGAGTGCCACATCGATACCCTCACTGCCACCGACGGTCAGCAGTGCTTCGGTCTTATAATCATACAATACGTTATATTTTCTCTGATACCATTTACAGATTTCCTGACGCAGTTCAATCAATCCGGAATTCGATGTATAAAATGTCCGTCCTTTTTCCAGCGAACGGATACCCTCTGATCGAACATGCCATGGTGTATCAAAATCCGGCTCACCAACACCAAGTGAGATTGCATGTGGCATCTCACTTACAATGTCAAAGAACTTCCGGATTCCAGATGGCTTAATCTGTTCTATCGTTTTTGACAATGGATTTCTCACGGTGCGATTACCAACCTTTCGTCCTGACTTGGTGTCTGGAAAATAACACCATGGTCTTTATATTTTTTCAGTACAAAATTCGTGGATGTTGCAATGACATCCTCGATGATTGCCAGCTTCTCGGATACAAAATGAGAGATTTCCCGCAATGTCTTTCCCTGAATAACAACCATAAAGTCATACGCACCTGCGATCAGGTAGACGGAATGTACTTCATCGAAATTTCTGACACGATCCGCGATCTGGTCAAATCCCGCTTCTCTCTGTGGTGTAACCTTGACCTCGATCATGGCTGTTACCATCTCCTCGCCAACCTTATCCCAGTCGATCATAGTATCCACAGATGATGCTCTCGTCTTCCATTGCCTTGATATCCGCTTCCACCGCGGCTTCATCCGCGCCGATCATCGCGGCGATATCCTTCACTGTCAGTCTGCTGTCGGTTTCGAGCAGCTTCAAAATTTCATTTCTCATCACATCTACCTCCTAATATTTAGTCGCAACCTTGAATTTACATCCCGTCCATGATACATTGATGAAAAGATGCATTTAGATTGCAGAAACAAGCAATCCAACGACCATGGCAAATACCAGTACGCCGCAGATGATTGCTGCGATTCTCTTTGTCTTCTTTTTGTTACTGAAATCAAATAACATGAATTTTTACCTCCCGAAAGGATTATTTTTATGCATTATATTACGATTATCATTTGTTGTTCTTTTCTAGCTTTATGCTTTGTTGTCTCGCGAAATGTCTCCCGGTTTAAGAAAACACACGGGCAGAGCCGCGAGAGTCTTCTCGAACGCGAATCTGAAGCAAATTCCGTACGGAAGGCGGATATCTCCACCCTTCCCTATATCGAAATCCCTCTGGATACGCTTCCAGTTGATACACTCTCCGCATGCGGTCATTCCGGGCTTGCGGACGAACTGTATGCACTGGCGGGCAAAAAAATCTTAAATCTCTCTATGTATACGAATACGGATTTAAAGATGACGTATGGTCCTGCCAACTTAGATACGTTGTCTGCCTGCGATGACGCCTACGCCGATCTGATCCTGCTTCTGAACAAGATCGGCAAAACATTACTCGAAGCAAATGACGTTTCCAGCGCCGAGCAGTTTCTATCTTATGCAGTCTCTATCGGCTCTGACATTACCGCCAGCTACACGATGCTTGCAACCATCTATGCGGACAAACACGACACAGACCATCTGGATGAACTAATCCGTAAAGCAGAGTCCATCACCTCTCTGTCCGGCAAGACAATTCAAATTAAGCTTCATTCTATCAAATCCGGGCTAAAATAGCAATCATGCTTTTCCTAACAGATAATTCATGAACTGCTGTGCCGTACGACCGGATACACCGCCATGGGAAAGTTCCCATTTGTTTGCTTCTGCTAAGAGCTCCTGCTCGGTCAGTCTGATCTCCGGATGCTTCTTTGCCAGTCCAAGCACGATATCGTTAAACTCATTTCTCGATGGACGGGAGTAACTGATCGTCACGCCGAAACGATTGACGAGAGAAAGCTTCTCCTGCATCGTATCGGAACGATGCATACCGTTATCTGTCTCCACATCATCACGGTTATTCCATGTCTCTTTAATCAAATGTCTACGATTTGAGGTTGCATAGATCAGTACATTATCCGGCTTTGTCTCAAGTCCACCCTCAATGACCGCTTTCAGATATTTATACTCAATCTCAAATTCCTCAAAGGAAAGATCATCCATATAAATGATAAACTTATAATTCCGGTTCTTCACATGCGAGATCACAGCAGATAAGTCCTTAAACTGATGCTTGTAAATCTCAATCATACGCAGTCCCTGCTCATAATACTGGTTAATGATTGCCTTGATACTTGTGGATTTACCGGTACCACTGTCGCCAAACAACAGACAGTTATTCGCTTTCTTTCCAAGCACAAACGCCTCTGTATTATCTACAAGCTTTTTCTTCTGGATCTCATAACCAATCAGATCATCCAGCATTACCTTATCTGTATTCGTGATTGGGATAAATTCCAGTTCCTTACCCTCATCATGGCGGATACGAAATGCCTTGTTCAGACCAAACATGCCAACACCATACTGCTTGTAAAAAGCGGTCATGATAGCAAAGATCTCATCGACACTTTCCGCCTCGCTGACACGGTCGCTGATATCACGCACCTTCTCACTGACATTCTGGTTATACATCTGTTCCTTCTTCGGCAGTGACTTGTAATTCGTGATTGTTGTGAAACAGTCAATGCCAAGATCCTTCTCGATCGGTGCAAAATCAAAATGGAACAACCGCTTGAAGATTGCATAATCATTTTTTGCAAATGCATTGACTGAGCCATCTCCTGCGCCAACCTTCTCGCAGGTAAGCGTAAATGAATTCTCATTTGTGATCAGCAAAAACGCCAGATAATCCTGCCACAGATTCCGGTTGAAGCCATAGCTTGTTGCCACATCCAGAATCCGCTTGATCTGCTGGTAAATCCGTGTGACCAATTCCTCCTTGGTACTCGTCTTCTTCTCCCATGCCTCAAAAATATCCGCCATGCAATATAAGATACTGTCCTGCCCTAAATCACGATATAAAACGAGTCCCGGTACTTCTTTGTACATGTTGTTACATCTCCTTGTTTTGTTTTTTACTGTCCGTTTTTTCGACTTTTGATTTCATTGCAAAAAGCCGCCTGCCTGCCGATTCAAGTGGGACTACATCGTCCGGCACCTGTTTGTCATCAACATTAATCTCCCGTTTTTTTATTCTCCGGTACACGATTGACCGGAAATATGCATAAAGCACAGACACAAGCGGAATGAAGATAAACATTCCGACCACGCCCATCAGGTCTCCGCCGGCAATCACAGCCAGAAGCACCCAGATCGCGGGCAGATTAATGTCTCCGCCGACAAGCTTCGGATAGATAAAATAATTCTCTATAAACTGTAAAATAAAGAACAATAACACAAACCACAGCACCTGCTTCGGGTCAACAACCAGAAGCAGAAAGCATCCGATAAAAAGTCCGATAAATGCACCAAACACCGGTATCAATGCCGTAAATGCAATCAGAACGCCAATCGTAAGCGGATATTGTATGCCCGCGATTGCCATCGCAATCATGAACATGATGCCGAGGATGATACCCTCCCGGAACTGTCCGGTAAAAAACTTGGAGAATGTCGTACTTGCTATCTTACCGAACACCATCAGCTCATCTGCCGTCTTTTCCTTGAACAACGCATAGATGACAAGCTTCGTCTGCCTGCCGAGCTTCTCTTTCTGTGCCAGAATATATGCGGAAAAAATAATCCCGATAAATATATTTATGACGGTTCCAATGATAGATGAGAAGATAGAAACCGTCGCCGACATGATCTCTCCGCCGTTATCATTGAAGAACGAGAATATCTGGTCAAAATCCGGTTCAATGCCGGCAATCTTCTCCGATATTGCCGGAACATTCTTCGTATATGCAAGTGCAAGCTCCTTCGCCCGGTTTACAAATCCGGGCAGAAGCTCTTTCACCTTTCCAACCGTATCCGCAACCTCCGGTACAACTACAAACAGCACAAGCGCTATAAAAAGCAGTGCCGCGATATACGTAAGCACCATGCTGATCGGACGCCGGAACCGGTACAGGCGGTTTTTTTCATTCTTGAAGATTCCCTGTTCGATTCCACGCATCGGAATATTCAATACAAATGCAATCCCACACCCAATCAAAAACGGAAGCAGCACAGAAAAAACCATACCGAAAAATCCACTTATAATATGCAGATGATTGACTACAAATATCAGAAGTACCGTAAAAGTAATAATCGCAAGTATCAATTGTACCAGATGTTTTTTGTCTTTCATTCTAATCTGCTGTATCAGTCATACAGCAAGCCTCCTTCTATTCTACCGGTTGATGCAGGCTCTCGCTGTCTTTCCCGGTGCCGCAGCTCCCTTCGGTACGAGCACAATCTGGATTCCCTCCAGACGTTTCGCCAGACCGCTTGTACCACTCATCTGACCATTCTTTGCCCAATCCAACCAACCGTATGACTGCACATGTACACGATAGTAAATATCATACTGCTGTGCTGCCTGTCCAGTCAGTTCAATCTGAATTGCCTCGAGACGCTTGCCAAGCCCGCTCGTTCCACTCGTTGTTCCATTGGATACCCAATTCTGCCAGCCAAATGTCTGTACGTGTGTCTTGTAACGGACACCACCGTTTATATTTCTTCCAAGGCGAATCTGGATTGCCTCCAGACGCTTTGCCTTTCCACTTGTTCCACTCATCGTGCCATCAGCGCGCCAGTTATTCTCCCAGCCAAACGTCTGCACATGCGTTTTGTAATTGATGCTACCCGGATACGCGGATACAAACGTCTTCGACGTTGCAACGCCCGGATTTGCACCCTTTGGTACGATCACGATATTGATTGCCTCCAGACGTTTTGCCAGACCTTCGGTTCCTGCCATCTCTCCATTCTTGGACCAATCTAACCAACCATACGTCTGCGCATGCACACGATAATATACATCGTATTTATCCTTGTTGGCACCGGTCAATTCAATGCAGATGGCTTCCAGACGTTTTGCCTCTCCCGTCGTTCCACTCATCACACCATTTTCTTTCCAGTCCTGCCAGCCATAGCTTTGCACATGCGTCTTATAACGGATACCCAGATTACTGTCCCCGGATACGCGGATTGTGATACCCTCCAGACGCTTTGCACTTCCGACAGTTCCTGCCATTTTACCATTGGATACTTCATTTTCCCAACCAAATGTCTGCACATGTGTCTTGTAAGATACCGTGATGTTCGGTGCCAGATTCTTTACCTCCGGATTGTTCTCTGCCGTATTTTCCATCCGGCTTCTGTAATGATTCCGGATAAACTGTCCCGCCTTCGTCAGATCATCAATGTTCCAGCCGCTTGTCTTTCCACAACTGCTCTTGATCAGGGCAGAACTTTCATTCTTATTACACAAACTCCAGACGCAATAGCTGACGTTGCGGTCATCACACCGCTTCATCCACTCTGCCGCCTTGTTCAGATCGACATTTCCATTTCCACTCGCCTCGGACAGTCCAAACTCGGATACAAATACCGGAAGTCCCTTGTCGATCGCAGTACCGATCTTCGCCGTCAGCCACTGATTATGGCTGGACTCAGAAGCATAGAAATGAAATGCATACATTAAATTGCTGTAGCCACGGATTGGATCATCCGCCGGCTCATACGTATGTCCCTGATTTCCAAGCTGTGACCATGTCGGTGTTCCTACGATAATGATTGCGTCCTTGTCATATGCACGGATTGTCTGAATAACTTCTGTCGCATAGCTCTTGATATCAGACCAAGGACAGTTGCTCGGCTCGTTGCAGATCTCATAGATGACATTGTCGTAATTTTTATACTTCTGTGCCATCTCCTTGAAGAAGCTCCTCGCCTCGCTCGTATAATTCTTCGGATTCACGTTTAACAGATGCCAGTCAATAATCGCATACATGCCAAGCTCTGTTGCATACTGCACGCCATCTGTTACTTTTTTCTTCATACCGTTCCGGTCGCTGTAATAACCGCCCTCATCGACATACATCGCAAGACGGATCGCATTTGCGCCCCAGTCATCGCGCAGCGTCTGATAGGCTGCCTTGTTATTGTACTGCCCAAACCACTGCAGTCCATGTGTACTCACACCATGAATCTGGAATGGCTGTCCATTCTTATCTACCAGCTGTGTACCCTTGACTGCCAGCTTTCCATGTGTCGAAACTGCTGTTGCCGCAGCCGCCTCTGCCTCCTTCGCCGGCGTAAGCACTGTCACCACACTGAGCACCAGTACGACTGTCATCAACCATGCGAGAATCCTTCTCTTCGTTTGTTTCATTGCATTTCCTCCCTTTTCCCTTCTCTTTGTAACCCTCATTTATCTTCATCCGTCGTCCGGATTATATACTTGCCGCATACACATCCCGCTTGGAAATGCCGCGATCTTTCGCGACCAGCTTCATCGCTTCTTTTTTTTCGATTCCCTGATCGAGATACATCTGCAGATGTTCCTCAATGCTCATCGCTTCCCATTTTTGCTGTGCTTCCTTCTCGATTGCTTCCCGCGACAAGCCTTCAATCACCAAAATACATTCGCCCTTCGGCTCTTCCTCCGCATAGAAATCGCTCGCTTCCTGCAACGTCGTTTTCCAGAATGTCTCATGCTTCTTTGTGATTTCCCGGCAGACCGTAACCGAACGGTTTCCAAGCACGCCAAGCAGCTCCTGCAATGTCTTCTTCAAACGATGTGGTGCTTCATAGACCACCATCGTACGCGTCTCCCGCGCCAGCTCCGCAAGTACCGCCTGCCGTTCTTTTTTATCCATCGGCAAAAACGCTTCAAATGCAAATCGTCTGGTTGCCTGCCCGGACGCGATCAGTGCATTGACCGCCGCACACGCCCCCGGCACCGGAACCACTTTGATTCCTGCCTCATAGCACTGCTTCGTGATTTCCTCTCCCGGATCGGAAATTCCCGGCGTTCCGGCATCCGTAATCACTGCAATATTCATGCCTTCCAGAAGCTTGCCTACAAGCACCTGTGCTTTTTCATATTTGTTATGTTCATGATAGCTAGTCATCGGCGTCTTGATGTCGAAATGATTGAGCAGCTTGATACTGTTTCTCGTGTCCTCCGCCGCGATCAGATCTACCTCTCCAAGCAGCCGCACCGCCCGGTAGGTCATATCCTCCAGATTGCCGATTGGCGTTGCAATCAAATACAATGTTCCTGCCATTTATCTGTCTCCATATCGTGTCAGCAGATCCTCGGTGTACGAACCGTCCCTGTTATATACAACAAGTGCCGGCTCTACCTTGAGCATCGTCCGACCGCCTTTATTTCCCTCAATCAAAACCATATTCGGTTCCTTGTCTGCATACGGCTGCACCATACACATACGCTTCGGCTCGATCCGGTACTCTGACATCAGACGTATGATCTCTGCCAGTCGGAATGGTTTATGTACCATCGCAAATGTACCACCCTCACAAAGCAGATACGCCGCTGCCTTTATCACGTCCGAAAGCTCCATCAATATCTCATGCCGCGCAATGTTCTTCGGGGAATTCTCATTTTCCAACCCATGATTTCCCTTGATATAGGGCGGATTACTTGTAACCGCAGAAAAACTTCCCGGTTTGAAAAGCTCCCGCACCTGCCGCATATTGCCTTCCACAACAGAGATCTCTGTCTCCAATCCATTCATCTGCACACTGCGCCTCGCCATATCCGCGCTGTACGCCTGCACCTCAAGTCCGGTAAAATGTCTGCCCTTGCCGCGCGCCTGCATCAGCATCGGGATCACGCCTGTCCCGGTCCCAAGATCGATCACGGAACCATTCGGCGCACCTGTCGCAAAATCTGCAAGCAACACTGCATCCATGCCAAAGCAGAATACGTCCTTGTTCTGAATGATATCGTAGCCACGGCATTGCAGATCATCGATCCGCTCACCCGGTTTCAGCCACTTCTCTTTCTCATCCTTAGTCCTCATCGAGCTTTGACTTTCCTTCCTTGCGCTCCAGATTCTCCAGTTCCTTCAACTCTTTGTCGGACGAGCCATCATTGCCGCCCTTCTTACCATGGCCGCCACCTTTTTGACCGCCTTTTTTCTTCGGTCTGAAACGAAGCTCATCGACCTTGTACTCTTCTATTTCAAATGTATCATCTTCCTGTGCCACCTTCAGTTTTACCTTCTGGCGCAGGACACTAACTGCCGTTACCTCGCCGGTTTTGCCATCAAATGTCTTCACGACATCTCCAACATTTGGAAGTTTTTTATTCAAATATTCATAAGTCTCCTGCTCATGAGCCAGGCAACACATCAATCTGCCACACACACCGGAAATCTTCCCCGGATTCAACGACAGATTCTGCTCTTTTGCCATCTTGATGGAAACTGGTCCAAACTCCGACAGATGTGCATTACAGCAAAGCCGTCTGCCACAGATGCCAATGCCGCCGAGAATCTTTGTCTCATCCCGCACACCTACCTGACGCAGCTCAATACGTGTCTTGAATACCGCTGCCAGATCTTTGACCAGCTCACGAAAATCCACTCTGCCATCCGCCGTGAAATAAAACAATACCTTGCTGTTATCAAATGAATACTCCGCTCCGATCAGCTTCATTTCCAGACCGCGCTTTTCGATCTTCTCCTTGCAGATGACCATTGCTTTTTTATTTTTCTCTAAATTCTCCGCATGCTTCTTCTCATCCGCCTCGGTTGCGATCCGGATGATCGGCTTTAACTCGCCCTGCAGCTTCGTCTCATCCACTTCTCTGCGTCCGAGCACAACCTTTCCAAACTCTACGCCATGCTGTGTCTCCACAATGACATATCTGCCCGGATCAATCTTATAATTGAGCGGATTGAAAAAATATATCTTTCCATTCTCACGGAAACGAACTCCGATTACTTCTTTCATTCTTCAGCCGATGCCTCCTCTTTTAAAGTCAGAAGCAACAGTTCGATTGTCACTTCAAAATTCGCATTGGCAAGCAGTCGCTGCTCTGCCTTTGCGATCGCATCAATCTTGTCCTCGATGCTCTTAAATGTTAGCTTTCCAGCCTGTTTCTTCAAGGTAGAAAACTCGTTTTTAAACAGGATTTTATCGACATTTCCGGTTACCTTCAGCATCATGGCATCCCGGTACCACATCATCATCAAATCCATGTAATCATTCATAGACATCTTAAACTGCTCGATATCCTTGACCGCTTTTCCAAGCGTCTCCACATCCATCTCGTCGATATGCGCCAGCACGCCAACAACCGAATCCACGATCGCCGCATACTCGTCATTGCCTGCGAGCTTGATTGCCTTTCCAAGATTACCCTGTGCAAAATCGAGACAGAAATATGCCTTTTCCTTTGTCAGTCCCATTACATTCGTCAGATATGCCAGCACATCGCGCTCACGGATTGGCTTCGTCTGCAGCTTCAGGCAACGGGATTTCACTGTTTCCAACAGCTTATCAAGATTTGTCGTAAGCAACAGGATCACCGCATACGCCGGTGGCTCCTCAATCGTCTTCAACATGGCATTTTGTGCCTGTACATTCAAAAGCTCCGCATCCGGGATAATGTAAATCTTATACTTTCCTTTATACGGTTTGATGTCAATTGTATTTATGAGCTGGTCACGAACCTCATCCACTGAAATCAGATTCGGCTTCTCATGCGTTACCGTGATGATATCCGGATAGTTTCCGGTTGAAACCTGTAAGCAGGACTGACAGGTTCCACAGGCTTCTGTACCGCCTGCCTCACACTCCAGTGTCTCCGCAAATGCATAGGCAAGCGCTTTTTTTCCGCTGCCGGCATCTCCGCTTATAATATACGCATGCGCAACATTTCCCGTTTCAATGCTGCTCTTAAAATGTGCAATTATGTCCTCGTGGCCCACTATTCCTTTAAATCCCATAGCGTTCCCTCACTTTCTTTTTATTCGTTTATGTTGATATATCGATCAGCAATCCGCGGATATCATCGATCTTGCCGAGGATCGCGAGATGATCTTTCTCTTCCTTCATCAGTTCCTGTGCCAAATCGTCAAGGTTTTTATCCACCTGCCGGATGATACCGTACACCCGGTGTCTGCCGCGGCGATCCAAGAAATTTTCTCTTGAAAATTCATGTGCATTTGCCGCAACCTCATTCATAAATTCTTTGATAGAGGTGCGGTATTTCTTCATATCCTTGATATCCATGTGCTTGGCAATCTTCTCGCCCTGCTCCTCGATATCCTTCATCAGTCCGGTCAGTTTTTCCTTCAGATCGGCTTTATCTATGTTGCGGATGAGAGTAAACTTGAACTCTTCGTCCGTCGCCTTCTGGCTCTTGGGGGCTTCCATCTGCGTCAATTGCTGTAATTGACTGATCTTCACATTGTTGTCCACGTACTCTCCTCCTTTCGGTATCTTTGTTGCAGCTTACCTCGCGGCAAGCAGTTTTTCAACTTTGTCCACGATTGCCGCATGTATCGTGTCGATGTCCTGTGTCGCGTCAATCGTCACGATTCGATCCGGGGCAAGTGCCGCCAGATCACGGTAGCCCTGCGCCACCTTCTCATGAAAAGCGGTGGATTGTGCCTCCATCCGGTCTAACTCTGCGCGGGATTTAGCACGGGCAAGTCCAACTTCCGCCGGTAGATCCAGATGAATCGTCAGATCCGGCCAGATTCCCTGCATTGCGAATCCATTTAGCTCATAAATCTTCTCGACGCCAAGTCCGCGTGCCATCCCCTGATAGACGGCAGAGGAATCCACGAAACGGTCACTAATCACCGCTTTTCCTGCGTCCAGCGCCGGTTTGATCACCTGCGCCACAAGCTGTGCACGTGCCGCTGCATAAAGCAATGCCTCCGTATGGTCATCCATCTCCGCATATTCCCGGTTCAGAAGAATCCCGCGAACTGCTTCACTGATCACCGTTCCACCCGGCTCTCTCGTCACAACAACTTCGTCATAGCCGTGCTGCATCAAATGCTCTTTCAATTTCAAAATCTGCGTTGTCTTGCCGGAACCATCCGGTCCCTCCATCGTCAGAAAAATTCCCTTCATTTGTCCTACCTTTTCCTTCGCATAGCTATTTATACTATACCATTATTAGAAGGATTTTACCATAGATTTTTTCTTTATTATATGTTATACTTAGTTGTGTTTTGCGAAAAGAGCGAAACAGAAGAATAAGGAGGTCTTATATTATGGCAAAACAGATTGATAAATCTATGTTAATTCACGAGATTATCGAGGTTGATCCAGGCAATGCCGCTATCCTTATGGCAGCCGGCATGCACTGTGTCGGATGTCCTTCCGCAGCTATGGAAAGCCTTGAAGAAGCATGCATGGTTCATGGCATGAATTGTGATGAAGTCATCGCTGACATCAACGCATACCTTGCTAAGAAAGAGGCAAATGCATAAATAACATGCGCGGCAAGTGGGAAACCGCCTGCCGCAGCATATTTTAAAGGAGGTAATCTTATGTCCTACAACAATGATTATAACAACGGCTATAACAATGGTTATAATAATGGCTCCAACAACGGTTATAATAATTACAATAACCAGTACAATTATCAGGACAACAACCAGTATAACTATCAATACAATAACCAGTATCAGTACAACAATGCAGGATATGATTACAACAATGGCTACAATGCCGGCTATGGCTCATCCGCAAAGATCATTTCCAGCGAGATGTACAATCTGATCATCGGCGGTGTACTGCTGTACGGCTTCATTATCAATGCGATCATGACTGCCGTCTTCGGCGATTCCATCGTCAGCTTTGTATTAACGAATCCGATTGCTTTTTATATCGGTTACTTCATTCTCGCCATCGCTGGTACATTTATGGTTCGTAAATCCGACAATCCGGTTGTGAGTTTTATCGGCTACAATCTGATGGTTGTCCCGATCGGTATGGTTATTGCCGTATCCGTAACCTTGTATAGTGCGATCGGATACAACATGATAGTCGCAACCGCATTCGGTATTACAGCTGCCGTAACACTTGTGATGATGATTATTTCTTCCATCTACCCGAATTTCTTTTTAAGCATGGGAAGAACACTTGGTATCACGTTGCTTATCACCGTTGTGGTTGAAGCAATCATGCTGATCGCAGGTGCAAGCCTTGGTATCATCGACTATGTCGTTGTCGCAATCTTCTGCCTGTATGTCGGCTACGACTGGGCAAAGGCGAACGCAATTGAAAAGACCGTAGATAACGCGATTGATTCCGCTTCTGAGTTGTATTTGGATATTGTAAACCTGTTCCTGCGTATCATGAAGATCTTAGCACGTGCGAACAGAAATTAATCATACAAGAAACTTATTTAGAGGAGAGCATTGAACATGAGTAGTGCAATTGACACAAAATCCGTAAATTCCATTCGTGTGCTTGCCGCAGACGCCATCCAGAAGGCAAACTCCGGTCATCCGGGACTTCCACTTGGTTCTGCTCCTATGGCATATGAGCTGTGGGCAAACCACATGAACCACAATCCGAAAGATCCAAAATGGGAAAACCGCGACCGTTTCATTCTGTCCGGTGGACATGGCTCCGCCCTGTTATATTCCCTGCTTCACTTCTTCGGTTACGGTATCACAATTGAGGATATGAAAAACTTCCGTCAGCTTGGTTCCAAGACACCAGGACATCCGGAATATGGTCACACGGTTGGCGTAGAAGCCACCACTGGTCCACTTGGCGCCGGTATGGCAATGGCAGTTGGTATGGCAATGGCAGAAAAGCATCTTGCCGCAACTTTCAACAAAGAAAACTTCCCAGTTGTTGACCACTATACTTATGTACTTGGTGGCGATGGCTGTATGATGGAAGGTATCAGCTACGAAGCATTCTCACTCGCAGGCACACTTGGTCTGGAGAAGCTGATCGTATTATATGATTCCAACAATATTTCAATCGAAGGTGACACGAACATCGCATTCCGCGAGAATGTAAGACAGCGTTTCGAGTCCTTCGGTTTCCACACACAGCTTGTTGAGGACGGAAATGACTTAGATGCCATCGGCAAGGCAATTGAAGCAGCCAAGGCAGAAAAAGGCAGACCTTCCATGATTGAGATCAAGACGAAGATCGGTGCAGGCTGTCCTGCCAAGGAAGGCAAGGCAAGTGCACACGGCGAGCCACTCGGTGTTGAAAACGTTGCAGCCCTTCGTGCAAACCTTGGTATCGCAGACAACGGACCTTTCGTATTAGATCAGGATGTCTACGATCATTTCGCCAAGCTTGCTGAGGAGAAGGCAACGGTCGAGGATGCATGGAATGCATTATTCGCAGACTACTGCAAGACATATCCGGAGATGAAAGAGCTGTGGGACAACTACCACAACACCGACAACGCAAAATGTCTCTATGACTTGGACGAGTTCTGGAATTCTTTCGACAAGCCGGAAGCAACCAGAAATGTATCCGGAAAGCTTTTGAATATTATCAACAATGTTGTTCCTAATATGTTTGGTGGTGCAGCAGACCTTGCTCCATCAACCAAGACAAACATGAAGGATGCCGGGGACTTCTCCAAGGAGAATCCGCTTGGCAAGAACATTCACTTTGGTATCCGTGAAATCGCAATGGCAGCCATCGGAAATGGTATTGCCCTGCACGGAGGTTTACGTCCATTCGTCTCTACATTCTTCGTATTCAGCGATTATGTAAAGCCAATGGCAAGACTTTCCGCTCTGATGGGTGTTCCTCTTACTTATGTACTGACACACGACAGTATCGGCGTCGGTGAAGATGGTCCAACTCACGAGCCAATTGAGCAGCTCGCTATGCTCCGCGCTATGCCGAACTTCTATGTATACCGTCCAGCAGATGCAACGGAATGTGCAGCCGCATGGTACTTCGCAACAAATAAGAAGGATGCGCCTACTGCGCTGGTTCTCTCCAGACAGAATCTGCCACAGTTAGATGGCAGCAGCCAGGAAGCATTAAAGGGCGGTTACATCTTAGAGGATTCCACGAAGGATACACCAGATGCCATCATCATCGCAACCGGTTCGGAAGTTTCCCTTGCTGTCGAGGCAAAGAAAGAGCTTGCAGCCGAGAATATTGATGTCCGCGTTGTCAGCATGCCATGTATGGATCTGTTTGAGGATCAGCCAGATGAGTACAAGAATGCAGTACTTCCAAAGAACGTCACAGCCAGAGTTGGTGTCGAAGCACTCTCCGAGTTTGGATGGGGCAAATACATCGGTATCAACGGCGAGTTCGTCGGAATGAAGTCCTTCGGTGCTTCTGCACCAGGCAATCAGCTCTTTGAGCACTTCGGCATCACAAAGGATGCAGTTGTTGCAGCTGTGAAGAAAACTTTGAACTAACCTATTATAAATTCCATACATCATGCAGATAGAAATATCTGCATAATACACAAAAAAAGATCATCGACGTCAACAATAACGTCGATGGTCTTTTTTATTTCACATTCTATTTCACTGTTCTTTACAGCTTCGCAAGTGTCTGCAATGCATTCGCATCAATAATCAGTTTATAATGCTCACGCATGTGACTTGGTGTAGCATACGTTGCACGTACCCGGTTACTATATTCACCCAACAGGTTACAGGTCTTCACAAACTCATTGTCTGTGTTTTTATCCTTCGTCATATACAGATAAAAACGACTGTCTCGCGGATTCTTATACAAAGAATTCTCGCTGTCATAGATACCCTTTACAAGTTTTGCAGACAAGATAACCTGATCCAGATTCTTAAATGCATAGATACGGAAGATTTCCGGCTGTTCCACCGCCTGCGGAATCTCTGTTCTGCGATCCGATGCAGATGGATTCGTCAGTCCACTTAAGTCTTCCGCCAATCCGCCGATTGCCTTCAGCAGTCCATTCACCGGATTGTCCTCGACAATGGATTCGCCATCGGCTTCATCTGCCAATCCAAGACCACCATCCGAATCTTCATCCTCCTCATCGTCCTCATAGGAATCATCCACATCCGATGGACGTGTAAATCTGGAGAATCTTGTATCCAGTTCCTCCGGATCATCTACTTTTGTAATAACCAGAATCAAACACTCTGGCGATACAGGTATTGCTTCTATCATAAGCGGAACATTATCCACTTCAAATCCTAATTCACTGGATGCCTGTTGCATCAGTTCCCGGAACAGTTCTTTGGCTTTGTCTGTTCCATATGCTAATTCCGTTAAATGAAGTTCCTTATCTGCCAAGTCTGACTTATAAAGTGTGCAACGTATCTGATTCTCGCTTAATCGTTCTAGCTTCATACTCGTCAACTCCTTCGCAAGTGTTTACAAAAACATTATTTTTTGTATTACTTAGTTTATCACAAAACTCCCACATGTAAAGCGATTTCTCAATATTTTCACAAAATATTACTGGAAATTCGATTCCAGAGACTTGCTTTTTTCCCAATAATATAGTATGGTAAATCTTGCATAGTTATTTACAATTCTTATTTCTTTACAGGTATTTCCTGTAGCTTTATTCCAATTATATTTACAGATGTGTCATATCATACGAAGGAATATAAAACTATCACAGAAGCTTCTTATATCTATACGGATATGATATGCGCGCAGCGAAGGAAGGTGATATCGGTCACATAAAATAATTTCCATATTGTAATATCAAGACATAAGAAAAAGAGCCTTGATTGACAATCAAGACTCTTTTTCTATATGTAATCATTTGACCGATTACTCCTCAGAGATAACACCTGTTGGGCAAGTTCCTGCACATGCTCCACATGAGATACATGCAGAAGCGTCGATTTCGTACTTGCCATCGCCTTCTGAGATTGCGCCTACAGGACAAGCGCCTGCACATGCTCCACACATAACGCATCCATCGTTGATCTGAAATGCCATGGTAATATCCTCCTTACTCTTCATTCAGTATTGATAATATCATTCTTTATTGATAATTATTATCACTGTTGATATTGTACCCCTTTTTGTCCCAGATAGCAAGTAATTTTTACAATTTCCTATAACTGGTTACTATCCTGTCCCTTTTGATAGAAATGCATCAGCAATTTCGCCATCCATTCCGGCCAGAATTTCCGATACATAGCATAATCTTCTGGACTTCGTCCATTGTTTTCTCCAATCACATGCGAGGTCTCTGATTCCTCATGTACACGATGCCCCATAATCGGCTTCTTCACATAGCAGAAAGCTCCTGGCAGCTTAGAATATCTTTCCCACGCTTCCCAATCCAAATCTGCCTTACAGCCAACTGTAAATGGTTCTTCTGGCAACCTTGCCTTCACATACGTAACGGACGGACAACATATTCCACATCCAAACGACAGAGATCGTCGACGCAGGAATATACTATTCCACGTTTTCCTTGTTGTAAATGGAAGCAACAACAGCTTCTTAATCGTCAACAACCGGTTCTTATACACCGGTTTTCC
>ERZ773202.1080-NODE-1080-length-19407-cov-10.404351_pt1 | contig 19407 bp, 25 predicted proteins | sample MGYA00580998_ERZ773202 | MGnify/ENA primary metagenome ERZ773202 (study PRJEB29015, sample SAMEA2737803) | human gut metagenome | biome: human gut; feature: human-associated habitat; material: faeces | place: China | collected 2012 ...
GGGAAGGTTGGAGACGTCAAGATCTCATCCGTTTTGGCAAATATACCAAGGCATACGACCAAAGGACACCTTTAGAAAACGAATTTACTGGGTTTACAACAGTATTCCCAATACCACAAAGATGTTTGGATTTAAATAAGAAATTAAAACAGAATACGAGATATTAATATAGTTGCCATAATATTTGTACTCACATTAAATAATATTGTGGTAACAAGAACTCCAGAACTAGGGCATACTAAATTATAAAAGTTTATAATTTAGTATGCCCTATCAATATAGTTATAATAATATTAAATATTATATCGCCAACGTATATAATAATGTTTTGCCTGTAGGAATTCTATGTAGCGAACCTTCTTGGCAGAATTGAGCGAGCTCTTTTCGTGCTGCATAGTCGGTGCAGTTTGTGAGCTGACGGTACAAAGTTGTTGTGATGACGATGTCTTCGCGAGGTTTCCCATAGGTGTTCATTTGCTCAAGTATGTAATTGTATAGTGCCACCCAACGGTCGTCGGTTGTATTCTTACGTCTTTTTGTGTCCCCTTTTTGTAGGTGTATTTCCTGACTATACAATTCGCGTTTAAGCACCTTTGAAGGCTTAAATCTAATTCCCTTAATCTTTATATCATGTGTATTTACCTCTTTGAAATCTTTCACAGCCTTTTTGGTTATTCCAAGTCGAATAGAGAACGTGCCAAATTCGTCGAGCGAAACGGTTTTGCCTTCGCCCAACTCTTCTGTAATAATGCTGAATGTGTCGTCTAAAACCGCAATAGCAATAGAGCCATATTGCTTTTTTAGTTTTTCTCTAAGATCATTTGAAGTAAATGGATGTGATTCAACTTGTTGTGCATATACATCACCAGTCAGTTTCGACTTAAGTAATTTATATTGTATCATAATTATATTTGATTTTTTTAGTTTTGTTTCAATAGTTAACTACAAAGGTAATATAATACTTTTATATTTCAAAGGAGATTTGAAATATTTTTTCATTTGTCAGTAAGCAAAGTTAGATTTGAAAGAAATCAAATTTATCTTTGATAGAAAGCATAGATGGATTTGATAGGAGGCATTAAACCGAAGGAAGACTGTTTCAAAAGTTTGATAAACAAGCTGTTATGACGATTGAATATAGCTTCTATCACTAGTTTAAGATATTTGCCAAAATAGAGCAAAAATACGAGAATATTCATAGAATCATTTTTTACATCTATGAAAAAATAATAGGCTGTTATAGATGAGTATTAATGTATTTTAATAAAACATATATAGATATTGTAAAAGATAAGAATTACATTTGTAGAGAATTAGAACAATATTTTAAGGAAACTAAAACGATATAAGAAATATGCAGATACTATTAGCAAATGCTAAAATAATGTATGACAAGGCTGATAAAGCCCCATGCTCTACTCCGCTCTTTGAATCTGTTGCCGACAAGTTGGCTGCGGAAATGGCAAGGATGGATGTTGAGCAGCTTGCCCAGCAACTGGATTGCAGCTCAAAGATAGCTGCCGAGAACTGGAAACGCTATCAAAACTTTATGGTTGCCGACAAGCTACCAGCCATACTTGCTTATAATGGTCAGGCTTATAAGCATCTGCGGGCTAACACTCTCTATGATGAGGCTTTGGACTATGCGCAAAAGCACCTTTGGATAACTTGCTTTCTATATGGTTTGCTTCGCCCTATGGATGGCATCGTGCCTTATCGCATGGAGCATTGCGTGAAGCTTGAAGCTACCAACGACAAGCCAATAAACCAATTTTGGAAAGACAAACTTACGGATGTGCTGATAGATAGCGTAAAAGCCGACGACGGCATTCTTATTCATCTCTCTACCGAAGAATATGAACATCTATTTGATTGGAAGAGAGTATGCAAGGAGGTGAGAGTGATACAGCCACTATTCTATGTACGACAGAAGGATGGTAGACTGAAGATGCAGGCAGTATGGGCAAAGTCGTGCCGTGGAGCTATGGTGCGATTTATATTAAACAACAAACTCCTTACGACAGATGATTTAACCGCCTTCAGCTACGAAGGCTTTGAATATGCACCACAATTGGGTGAAGAGGCTTTTCCTCATTTCGTGAGAGAGTAATCAACCAAAAAGTTACGTAATATGGCTCGCATATTTATTGCTATACGATTCGACGACGAGTTTAAGCAAGAGCTTGTTGGATTGCAAAATGCCTTAAAGAACAGAGGTGTTGAGGGCAACTATTGTCCTTACGGCAATCTTCACATGACGCTTGCTTTTATAGGCGAGAAATACGATTTGCCGGAGATTCGTAAGGCTGTATACGAAGTTGCCTTTGAGCCTTTTACTATAACCTTAGATAACTTGGGGATGTTTCCTACTAAAGCTGGAGTTATATGGTGTGGGATTAAAGAGCAAGAGCAAACAACAACCCTTGCTGATAGGCTGCGTGATAGTCTAACAGCTCATGGAGTTTTATATAATACACAAAGATTTGTTCCCCACATATCCCTAGTTCAACATCCATCACGCATAGTTACAGATATTGAAGTGCCAAAAGTATCCACTCGTATTGAAAGGATATACGTAATGAAATCTGAGAGGATTAATGGAGAATTGATTTATTCAGAGGTATAAATAATATTCAGAGGTATAAATAATATAAAGTGTAATAACATCTGCCTGTTTCCTCCATAATGTTAGTGTTTTAATGATTCTACAAAGATAATGAGAATCTATCGTATAAACAAATAAGAAATCATTTTCTGAAAGATGTTTTTTAGCCATAATAGATAATGTCTATTTTCAGATAGAAAAAATAGTTTGTCTGTCTGCATATTGCTTACTATCTTTGCAACAGAAAACAAAGAAAGGAACAATAATATGGATAAATTTACAGAAATAATAAATAGCGAGCAACCTACATTGGTCGATTTCTTCGCAACATGGTGCGGACCTTGCAAGATGATGCACCCTGTATTGGAACAGCTAAAGGAAGAACTTGGCGACAAGATTAGAATCCTGAAGCTCGATGTTGACAAGAACGAAGTTCTTTCGCAGCAATTCCGCATTCAGTCGGTTCCAACCTTGATGCTCTTTAAGAAAGGAGAGGTAGTGTGGAGACAAAGCGGAGCTATGAGAATAAATGACCTTCGTGCAACATTAGACCCAATGCTATAAAATAAACAATAAACAATAAACATTAAACTGATTATGAAAAAATATGTATGCGACGTTTGTGGTTGGGAATACGACCCAGCAGTAGGAGTGCCAGAGGCAGGAATCCCAGCAGGTACAGCTTTTGAAGATCTTCCAGAAGACTTCGAGTGTCCACTCTGCTCTGTAGGCAAGGATGAATTTTCGCCTGTAGAGGAATAAAAAAAGAAGTTTACCTCAATAATATTAAAAGGTACAAATAAGCAATAGCAGGACAAACATTGATTTTGTTCTGCTATTATTTTCTTGATGTTTATACTAATAAATTTCATTTCATCTTCCCTTCTTATCAATACTATTTCGTACCTTTGCATAAATAGATAATGATTCCTATATATGAAAACAAAATAGCTCGCTTTTATAGCAGGTATCATTTGGTTTTTTGTAGGCTTCAACGTTTGCAGGAGTGATATACATCTCTACCCTTCTCTGCCCTAAAGATTTATAATATTTAAATTCAGGTTAAACTTAAAAGAATTAGCAATTTATGATTAAAGCATTATTCTTCGATGTAGATGGCACTCTTGTTAGCTTCAACACCCATAAGATACCGGACTCTACTATTAAGGCTCTTCAAATGGCTCACGACAAAGGAGTTAAGATATTTACCGCTACTGGTCGCCCTCTGCAATTACTCAACAATATACCTGAGATACAGCACTTTATGGACGGCTATATTCTCGCTACAGGTGCCTTGTGTATTTATGGCGATACCACCGTTCGCGAAGATTTTATTCCACATAATGAAGTAATGGCTTTTGTCGACTATTGCAGCAAGAACAATATTCCTACCGTCTTTGTGGGCAAGAAAGATATTCAAATCTATAATCGCAACGAGATGGTGAACCATGTGCTTTATGATATGCTAAAGGTGACATACAATAAATATGATGTACCTTTGGAAGAAGTTATCGACCAAGGAATATTGCAGATAACATCGTTCATAACCGACGAACAAGAGAAAGATATTCTACCCCAGCTTCCAGGTTGCACCTCGGCACGTTGGTATCCATCATTTACCGATATAACATCAGCAACAGCCGACAAGGCCAACGGCATACGAGCTATAGCCAAGCATCTTGTTATAGATATAAGCGAGACAATGGCTTTTGGTGATGGTGGCAACGATAAATCGATGCTTATGGCTGCTGGTATAGGTGTGGCAATGGGAAATGCTGTCGACGATGTGAAAGCGCATGCCAACTATGTAACCACAAGTGTGGATGAAGACGGAATCAAGAATGCGCTTCTGAATTTTGGAGTAATATAATAATAAAATTGTATATTTGCAATCGAATATTAATAATTTCTACAATTATGAAAAAACTTCTTTTAGGTATTGCAGCCGCTCTCTCTATGACAGCTTGCAATGAGAACAAACAGCAGCAGCAAACTGCAGATATAGATACAGCAAGTGTGGTAAATGACTTGATGATGAGTCGTAGAAGCATTCGTGCTTACAAAGATTCGGTAATTAGCCGTGAGACATTGAACGAGATTCTGAAATATGGTATCAATGCTCCTAACGGACAGAATCTGCAATCTTACGAAATAAGAGTTATCGATTCTCCTGCCCTTATCGACTCTATAACTCAAGCTGTAGTAAAGGACAATCCAAAGATTGCTGAGCGCGATGGTTTCAAGAATATCTTTGTAAATGCTCCTTGTGTAGTCTGCATAGCCTGCGATACTCAATACGATATGGCACAAATAGATTGCGGACTGCTTGGCGAGAACATCATCCTTGCTGCCTGGGCAAAAGGTATTGGCTCTTGCTGCTTAGGTAGTTCTGCTCGTTGGATTCTTGATTCTCCTTCTGCAAAACCATATCTTGACCGCATGGCTTTCTCTAAGGGATACAAGTTGCTATATTGCATATCTTTGGGCTATCCTGCAGAAACACCTAAGGCTAAGCCAAGACGCGACGATATGATTAAGTTTATGGATTAAAACAAACAAAAATAATTTAGCTATGAATGTCGGAGATAGAATACCGGAGATTCTTGGTATAGACCAAGACGGACGTGAGATTAAGGCAAGTGACTACCGTGGTCGCAAGATAGTATTATATAGCTATCCAAAGGCTAACACAAGCGGATGCACAGCCGAGGCTTGCTCATTGCAGGCTCATAAAGAAGAACTTGCTGCTGCAGGCTACGAGATTATTGGTGTGAGCAAGGACAAACAAGCGCTACAGAAAAAATTTGCAGATGCTCAAGGATTGCAGTTTCCTCTTATTGCCGATACGGAGACTACCCTATTGCAAGAGCTTGGATGTTGGGGCGAAAAGGTGGCTTGTGGCAGAAGAACTATTGGAATTTTGCGCACTACATACCTCGTGAATGAAGATGGAATAATTGAGAAAATCTTCACTCCAAAGGAGATTAAAACCAAGATTCATGCAGAACAAATATTAGAGTACGTTAATAAATAATGTCTCCTACAAGTACTTTGTATAAATGTGCCCTTCTTAAGATTTTCTAATGTAGACTTACAAAGATAAAATAGTGATTAATGCAATTCTCAATTGAGGATTGCATTATTTTTTTGTTTTTTTTGTAATAATTTTGCTGTTTTAGATAGATTTATTACTTTTGCATTAAAGTTATCAAACTAAAGTATATGAGAAAAATCTGTTTTTTAGTAGCGCTGTTTGCAGTAAGCTATAGCGCATCAGCTCAACGTAAAGTTGAAGTCGTAGAATCGCCTGTACAGAATGTACAGGATGATGAAATGGTGTTGAAAAGGAAAGTTGCTATTGGTCGTTTTTCTAATGAAACACAATATGCCAAAGGAATCTTCTATGACAAAGAAAATGACCCTATGGGTAAGCAGGCTCTTGATATTCTTTCTTCAAAATTGGCATCGTCTGGTAAATTTATTTTATTGGAAAGAAGCGACTTGAACACACTCCTAGACGAATGTCAGAAAGGTGGAGCTAAAGCATCAACTATTGGTGCCGATTATATGATTATAGGTTCTATTACAGAGTTTGGTAGAAAAAATACTGGCAAGAATGGGGTGTTCTCTTCACAAAAAACTCAAACTGTAGAGGCTGCTGTTGCAATTAGACTGGTGGATGTGTCTACAGGGTTGATAATATATTCTGACGAAGCAAAGGGATCGGCAGAATTGACTACGAAAACGACTATGGGTGTTGGTGGACAAGCAAGCTATGACGCAACACTTAGCGATAAGGCTATATCTGAAGCTATAGGACAGTTGGTAGAGAATATCATCAACAAATGTAGTAATAGTCCTTGGAGAACATATTTCCTATCATATGATAGCGATGCTATATTGATAGCTGGTGGAACTAGTCAAGGTATAAAGGAAGGTATGGTTTTCAACGTTAAAACTCAAGGTAAGAAAGTGAAAAATCCACAGACAGGAATTTTGATTACCCTACCAGGCAAAACCGTTGGTACAGCAAAGGTTATAGCTACGGGTGGTGATACACCAGAGACTGAATTCTCGTTTGTAGAGGTTACTTCTAATGAAACTATTAATTCAGAAAACATGTCTAACTACATAATAGAACAAGTGAAATGAAAAAAGTTATGATGTTTTTATTTGCTCTTGCATTATTATTCGCAGGATGCAAAGCTAACTTCCCGGTAGCACAACAATCAGGGAAAGACGATGTGGCATATCTACTTTTTGTTGGTCAGAATGTATATGGCGGCAAGGATGTACAGGTGACGATAGATAATGGTCAACCTTTTACTGCTCAGGTAGTGAAATCGAAGAAGGCAAACAGACGTGGTACTCAATATGCTATTGGTACTGGCAACAGAAAGCTCGTTGTAAAGAGTGAAGGTAAAACACTATATAAGAAGAATATATTCGTATCAACACAAGAAGTTAAACAAATAATATTACCATAGAAATGAAAAAAATATTATTTTCAATTGGCATTGTAGTAGGTTCTATGTTTGCCACATCATGTTCGTCGCCACAAACACTATATTCATGGTACGACTATGAAGATGCTACTTATCAGTACAGCAAGAAGACTACCGATGAACTGCAACTTAAGGTGCTTGAACAATACCAGAAAGTAACTGATAAGCAAAAAGGGCTTAGAGGTGTGGTTCCTCCAGGAATGTATGCAGAATATGGCTACCTACTCTATAAGACTGGTAAGAAAGATCAAGGATTGGGATTCTTGAAAAAAGAAATCGAACTATACCCAGAGTCAAATACTTATATATCACGTATCATTAAACAGCTTGAAAAATGAAAAAGATATTGTCTTTTACACTAATTGCATTTACACTTGCTCTTGTGTCATGTTCAACACCTAAGACTATGGGTGAACAGTATCCTGCTATGTATGAGGAGAAGCCTACAACGATTGCTATCATGCCTCCTATCAACAAGACCACTCACGCTGAAGCTAAGGACTATTTCTATACAACTATGTATCAACCTCTATGCGAGAAAGGATATTATGTATATTCTCCATATCTGACAATGGAAATGTTTCAGCAAGAGAGTGCTTATGATGCAGAAATGTTTATTGAGAGTGATCTATCTATATTCAATAAGGTATTGGGCGCAGATGCTGTGATGTTTACCACTATTAAAGATTGGCGCAGAAACAACTTGGGAGGTAAACTGCAAGTTGACGTAGAATATACTCTTAGATCAACAAAAACAGGACAAACTCTATATACTAGAGAGGGAAACATATCGGTAGATACAAGCATCAACTCTGGTGGAGGTGGTATGTTTGGTGCTTTAATCAATCTTGCAGCCACAGCTATAAATACTGCAGCAACGGATAAGGTGATTGCCGGAAGAAAATGCAATGCCTTTGTGTTGATGGACTTACCTGCAGGCAAATACTCTAAACTATACGAAGTAGATAAGAAAAATCCTGCAGGAAAACCTTTTGTTAAGGCTACAGTACAATAACTCTTTGCATATGATTAAAAAAGGATGACAAGGCAACCTTGTCATCCTTTTATTATGCGATGTTATAAATGGATTATTTCATAACGTCTTTAGCTTCTTCGATTTCGTCGTCATCAAACCATTGAGCCAACTTTGCGTAGGCTTTAGCTTTGATGTCTTCTGACACATCACCCCACACTTTGTGCAAAACATAGACGAGAACACCAAGGTCGTCGGTAAGACCAACTATAGGAAATGCATCTGGAATAACATCTAATGGACTAATAAGATAGCCCAAGGCACCGATAATGATAGCTTTGTCCTTAAGGGAAACTTTGTCGCTTTGCAAAGTATAATAAAGAACTAAAGCCACATACACCAACTTAGCGCCAGCGCTCTTAGCAACTCTTGATATTTTCTCGACAAATCCACTATCTGTGAACTTGTCCTTATACTTCATAAAATCAGGTAAGTTATCCATATATTTAATGTTTATTGGTGATTGCTGAATTGTGATGTATAACAAAGAAAGACTAATAATTTTCTACAGCTTCAAGATAGTTTTCTATATTCTCATTATATAGAGCCTTGAGCTTGCTGTTGACTCTGAACTTTACGATGAAAAACCAGATACACGATAATACCACACCAACAACCATACCTATTAATGAAGCATTAGTGCCAAGAGCAGTATCGATATGGTCGAAAGCTGAGAAGATGAGCATACTGACTAATATGATACCAGCAAAAACTGTCATTCTATGGGTTTGGGTGCCAGGAATATCCATAACGTCCTGCTTTTCGGAGAGATAGTCTTCCATCTCAGATTTTGTAATGCCAAAATCATCAAGCTTAGGAAAATCGGGAGTTATGTCATGGCGACTTATCTTTCTAAGAATGTACATCTGGTAGCTTTCTTCTTCAATTGGTTTCATAATGTTTAGGATATTAAATGTTCAAATTAATAAAGATGAGAGCAAACTATGATTATTGGTCTCAAAATAAAAAGCAAGGCAGCGGTCACGTAAGCCGGGTTCTGTTTCCTACGTTGCAAGAACGCAGGTGCTCTGTCATCTATCTAGTTTGCAAGTCGCCCTGCAACTCAAGCGTTCTACCCTCCATCGTTACTCCTCAAAGGGTGTATCGGGCGGGAACCCTCCAACGATGGTATACATGAACTTGCAGCCTCCAGCAGATACAGCCCAAATGATCACCCATTGGCTGGTGGTCTCTTACACCACCTTCTCACCCTTACCTACCATGAAAGATAGGCGGTTATTTTCTTCTACCTTAGCCTACTGTCACCAATAGCTTCTAGTTTCGGAAGTGGAGCCCCTATGCTGCCCGGACTTTCCTCTCGCACCCTAATGGATGCCAGCGACAAAGCCTGACCGCTGCCTTACAAAGTGCAAAGTTAACAAAAATATCGCTTAATCATATACTATAGCAACATTTATTTTTCTTAAACATCATAAAAGAATACAGAATATCTAATTTCTATTAAATACTATAGCGTGCAGATTAAGAGCCGTTAATACGTTAAATCGAAATGTTAAATTCAGATAAACATCAATGACATTTTGACATAATTACGATTTTTGCTTCTATATTTGCATGCAAAATCATATAAAGCACGATTGGATTTAACTTAATACGGTTTTCCGATATGCTAAATATGACAGAGATAATAAATATGTAAAACCAAAAAACATTGAAGATATGAAAAAGTATTCAAACTATTTGCTTGCAGGAGTGTGTGTAGCCTCATTGGCTCTATCGGCAGGCTCTTTTATCAAGGTTGAAGCTGCAAGTCCCGCAACACAGATTGCTGGTCAGCCTGTAGATCTGACTTATGCTGCAGAAAAGGCATTACCTGCAGTAGTACATATTAAATATGTACAGAACTCAAAGGTACAGACAGTAGACGTACAGGTAGATCCATTCGACTTCTTCTCTGATCCATTCGGATTCTTTGGTAATCCACAAGGTGGTGGCACACGTAAGCGTCAGGTGCAGACTCCTAAGAAAGAAGCTCAAGGTTCGGGTGTTATCATTAGCACAGATGGTTATATCGTAACAAACAATCACGTGGTAGAAGGTGCTGACGAATTGACAGTTACCCTAAATGATAACCGAGAATTCTCTGCTCGCATTATAGGTACCGACAAGACTACCGACCTTGCCCTTATAAAGATTGATGGCAAGAATCTCCCTTCTCTACCTATTGGCGACTCTGATAAGTTGAAGGTTGGTCAATGGGTGATTGCTGTAGGTAATCCATTTGGTTTGAATAATACCGTGACTGCTGGTATCGTAAGTGCAAAGGCTCGTTCGCTTGGCGCTAATGGTTTGGAAAGCTTCATTCAGACTGATGCTGCTATTAATCAGGGTAACTCAGGTGGTGCTCTCGTAAATACTGAAGGTCAGTTGGTAGGTATCAACGCTATGCTCTACTCTCCTACTGGTTCATATAGCGGCTATGGTTTTGCTATCCCTACAACTATTATGAACAAGGTTGTTGATGACTTGAAGAAGTATGGAAGCGTGCAGCGTGCTTTGCTCGGTATACAGGGTGGCGATGTATTGAACTACATCAACGACCAGAAAGAAAAGGGCAAGGATGTTGACCTTGGTACAAACGAAGGCGTATATGTAGCAAAGGTTCAAGATGATGGCGCAGGTGCTTCTGCAGGACTCAAGGAAGGCGATGTGATTGTTGCAGTAGACGGAAAGAACGTTACTAAGATGGCAGAACTCCAAGAAGTTATGGCTAGCAAGCGCCCTGGCGACAAGCTTTCTATAACATATATGCGCGATAAGAAGAAGACTACAAAGACCGTTACATTGAAGAACGAACAGGGTACAACAGCAGTTGTTAAGCCTGCCGACTTGGATGTACTTGGTGGCAACTTCCGCGAGATTACAAACGAGCAGAAGAAGCAGCTCAACATCAACTATGGTCTTGAGGTTATGAAGGTTAACAAGGGCGCACTACAGAATGCTAACATCTCTCGTGGCTTCATCATTCAGCGCATCAACGATGAGAGTGTGAAGACTATCGACGATTTGCAGAAGATTGTAAAGGCTGCATCAACAAGCAAGGATCCAGTTCTCTACATCCAGGGTATCTATCCTACAGGTAAGAAGGGCTACTTCGCAGTACCTTTGAACGAAGAATAAACAATAGACTTTAAGAAGACTTAAGAGGATTAAGTTTTGGGTTAAGGTAAATATTTAATAAAAAGGAAGTCCGACAAAAACAGATTAAACCTGTTGATGTCGGACTTTCTTTTTATGCGTTTTTTTCTATTATTCTATAATGCTATTATGCATTGATAATCTCTTTAGCTCTATCAAGTGCAATATCAATATGGCTACAGATATTGTCTTGACCTACAATATCATAGAAGCCTGCCTTGTCGAGCTGTGAGTGAACTTTCTCGGTTACACCAGAAAGAACAATCTGTATACCTTCCTTCTGACTCATCTCACAAAGGTTAGTAAGGTTGTGGATACCTGTTGAGTCAACAAATGGAACTTTACGCATACGGATGATTCGTACCTGTGGTCGGTCGCCAAGAGTTGCCATAATCTCCTCGAAACGGTTACCAGCACCAAAGAAGTAAGGACCATTGATTTCGTATACTTCTACTCCCTTAGGGATCGTGAGATGCTCAATATTGCCAAGATGCATATCGCTATCCTCATCGTCTGGATTAATCTCGTTAGAGATGATATGAACATCTGTGGTTTCAGACATACGGCGCATGAAGAGCAAACATGCGATGATGAGACCTACCTCAATTGCTATGGTAAGATCGAAGATGATAGTAAGGAAGAAGGTAATGAGCAATACTGTGACATCGCTCTTTGGATTCTTCATCAAAGCAAGGAACGAACGCCAACCCGACATACCATAGCTAACTACAACGAGCACACCTGCCAAACATGCCATTGGAATATACTTGGCTAAAGGCATGAGGAAGAGGAATATAAGTAACAACACAACAGCATGCATAATACCAGCGATAGGTGTGCGACCACCATTGTTGATGTTTGTCATTGTGCGGGCTATTGCTCCTGTAGCAGGGATACCACCAAAGATAGGTGAAGCAAGGTTGGCAACACCCTGAGCAATAAGCTCTGTGTTAGAATTGTGATGGTCTCCTATGACACCATCTGCTACGGCAGCAGAAAGCAAGCTCTCAATAGCTCCCAAGATGGCAATTGTGATAGCAGGAGATACAAGGTTCTTGATTGTTTCCCATGAGAGTGCTGGAACTGTAGCCTCTGGAAGTGAATTGCTGATAGCAAAACGGTCGCCAATAGTTTCAATGCTCTCAACTCCAGCAAATTGCTTAAGAAGTAATGCTGCTACAGTCATTACGATGATTGCTACGAGCGAACCAGGAATCTTCTTGCTTACCTTTGGTGTTAGCATAATGATTACTACACTCACGATACCTATAACAGAACTCCAAAGATCGACTGTAGAGAAATTATTAAAATAACATATCCACTTTTCGATGAAGTCAGATGGTACAGAGGTAATATTCAAGCCAAAGAGATCTTTTACCTGAGTAGTAAAAATGGTAACAGCAATACCGCTTGTAAAGCCTACTACTATAGGATATGGTATGAACTTAATGATGGTGCCAAGATGCAATAATCCAAAAAGAATGAGGAATACACCTGCCATAAGAGTTGCAATTGTAAGACCCTCCATGCCATATTGCTGGATAATGCCATAGATGATGATAATGAAAGCACCAGTAGGACCACCTATCTGAACTTTGCTGCCTCCAAGTGCTGAGATCACGAAGCCTGCAACGATGGCTGTGATGATACCCTTCTCGGGGGTAACACCAGAAGCAATACCAAAGGCAATAGCTAAAGGCAGAGCAACGATGCCCACGATAATTCCGGCCATAAGGTCGGCAACAAATGTTTTACGATTGTAGTTCTTCAAGCACTGCAGCAATCTTGGCTTGAAATCAAATGTTTGTACCATAACTAATTACTATTGAACAAATATTCTTTTTGTTATTTTATCCTTGTAATCTTTTACTTTTTACCCTTTACTCTTTTACGCTTATACCATTTATACTTGCGTAATAAAAAAAAGATTTGTGTTAAAGTGTATGCAAAGGTACAACCATTATTTTAACCAACAAAATATTTATTTAATAAAGTTTCACAAGATGCATGGCGAAATATTTGGGAGCCTAAGAATTAATTACTAATTTTGCAAGATAAAATACACTTATAAACACGTATATATAAATATGAAGAAAAAACTAATGTTGTTGGCTATGCTGTTTCTCGGCATCATGGCAATGGAAGCAAAGAATGAGAAACAGCCTACTTATTTGTATGGCTTTGCCACTTCATTCAACGATTCTACTGTATATTTTGCTGAAATTCAACTACTTGATGATGCTTGGGTAGATTCAAAGACTAAATTCTTGTATGGTCGTGATTCTTATTCGTACCAGTTACGTGACTATCTGAAGGCTAAAGGATTGAATGCTCCTACATGCGTAACAGGATTTGCCAATACAAAGAAGAAAGCAGAAGAGAAATTCTTGAAGCTAAGAAACAAATATCTTGCTAAAGGAAAATTTAATATCAAATACTTGAGCGTTAGTGACTTTAAGTATACTCCAGTTGAATTTGACGAAGAAACTGTATATGTAGACTCTTCTAAGTCGAAGAATCTTACACCAAGGCAAGTTAAAAAAGCAGAGAAGAAATCTGCAAAACAAGAGCAGAAAGCAACTAAAAAGGAGCAGAAAGTACAGGGAGAATAATGACACCTAAGACGGATACAGCAACTTTCGTTTACCGTATAGCAGAACATAATCTTCGACTCACGTTTGCAAAGTCGGATCTCAACAGTATGGAGTTGTTGCCATCGATGAAGCCTTTTAGGATAGAAAAGGAAGATGGCATGGGTGATGACTTGTTTATCGATATGCTGGTAGATGACACTATTCGACCTGTGGATATAACAAGACGTGAGCGTATAAGGGTTTTCGATACTGGTAATGGTGATACTATCGTTGACAAGATCGACGATGGTGGCTATCAGTTTATCATCAAGAATATAGACGGCTATTCATGTTGCTTGCTTATCACAAATAGCACCTTCGATAAATGTAGATGTGCGTTGAATGGTAATAATAGCATGCGACAGTTTGGACTGAACAATGCATTGATGTTGGCTTATGCTTTTGCCGGAAGTTTTAAAGATACAGCACTTATACACGCATCGTTGGTAAGACAGAATGGCAAAGGATATGCTTTTACAGCTAAGAGCGGAACCGGTAAGAGTACGCATGTGGGTTTGTGGCTAAAGTATCTGCCTGGTTGTGATCTAATGAATGATGATAACCCTATTATAAGAATCATTGATGGTAAACCATATATATATGGTGGACCATGGAGTGGAAAAACTCCTTGCTATAGGGATGTAAAAGCAGATCTTGGTGCTATTGTTCATATAAACAGAGCGTTGGAGAATAGTGTTGAAAAGAATTCACCTATCGAAGCTTTTGGTAATGTATTACCAGCATGCTCGACAATGAAATGGGATAGTACTATCTTCAACAACCTTTGTAACATAGTAACTAAAATAGTAGAAACAACAGGCATATACACCCTTCATTGCCTGCCTAATAAAGAAGCGGCTATAATATGCAACAAAGCAATATCAAAATAAAAGAACTTCAGTTTACTAATGCTGATTTTCTGCCAGAGGTAGTGAAGCTTGTAGAAGAGGGACATACCTGTACAATTCAACTTCGTGGTTTCTCTATGCGCCCATTCTTGGAAGATAATCGGGACAAAGCATTGCTTGCAAAGCCAAAAGCTCTGAGAGTTGGCGACCCTGTATTAGCAGAAGTTAGAAAAGACTTTTATGTATTGCACAGAATTATTGATATAGACACTAAGAACAACATCGTTACGTTGCGTGGCGACGGTAATATCAATAACGAAACTTGCCGACAGGAAGATGTGAAAGCTTTAGCTGTAGGTTTCTATCGTAAAGGACGCAAAACTCTGGATAGCATAGACAGCAGAAAGTGGAAGATATATTCAGCTATTTGGACCAGACTCTACCCTATTCGCCGCTATCTGCTATTCATATATCGCAAGGTGTTTGTTTAGAGATAACAAACTTATAATACTAAATAAATATATCAGAACTAAACCATATTGAACATGAAAAAGAAATCAGGTTTCGTACTTAGACAAGTATGTGGAGAGAATATAATAGTTGCAGAAGGCAAAGAGAATATCGACTTCAGCAGTATTATTGCTATGAACGAGAGTTCGGCTTATCTTTGGAATAAAATAGGAGAAGACTCTTTCAATCCTGAGTCTTTGGCAACAATGCTTACAGAAGAATACGAAATCGATAATGCTACTGCCCTTGCTGATGCAACAACACTTGCAAAACAATGGATGGAAGCAGGTATTATTGAGGAATAAAAAAAGACAGCGGCCAGTTGTATCACTACAACTGGCCGCTTTATTATGCTGGAATGTTTTTGGTTCGAATTAATTACTCACCAAAATATCTTTTGTAAAGACCAATAAAGCCTGCACAATGGCGAGCTTCGTCTTTAGCCATTTCATGAACTGTATCATGAGTTGCATCCATGCCTGCAGCCTTAGCATTCTTAGCAATACGGAACTTGTCTTCGCAAGCACCACGCTCTGCCTCGATACGTGCAGCAAGATTACTCTTAGTATCTTTCAATACATCACCAAGCAACTCTGCAAACTTACTTGCGTGTTCTGCCTCTTCAAAAGCATAACGCTTGAAAGCCTCTGCAACTTCTGGATATCCTTCGCGATCTGCCTGACGAGACATTGCAAGATACATACCTACCTCACAGCATTCGCCATTGAAGTGAGCCTCAAGATCCTTTATCATCTCAGGAGTAGCATCCTCATTGCGAGCGGCGCCCAGAGTGTGAACAGTTGCAAACTCAGGAGCATCAGAAGGATCTGTTATCTCTTTGAATTTGCTGCGTGGAGCTTTACACAATGGACATACTTCAGGAGCCTCGGTTCCTTCATAAACGTAACCGCAAACGGTACAAATGAATTTCTTCTTCATAGTTTTTTTAAATTTATGTTAGATTATTGTATTATTATATTGATATTATACATCAATGATGTATTTACCACTTACAAAAATACCTACTTTTGATGAGAAAAAGAAGAAAAACTTGATATTTCTGCAAGTCTTTAACAACATTTAGTTAAGACTTGCAGATATATTAAGTATCGTTTGCTTTTATAAGTTAAATATTATTTGCTCTTCTTAAGTTCTGCTCCAGGATATAGATCGAAACGAATTTTCTTGCCTTTAGTATCAATCTTCGACTTATCCCATTTGCCGTCAAGAATATAGATGCGAGTCGTTTTATCTGTAGGAGCTTCGTCGATAGCTTTTTGCAATGACATATAGTTGCCAAAACCACGCTTAGAGACAACATAGTCATAATGGCGTACATGCTTTTTAAATGCTGGCACTTCCTTAGCTAAAGCATCAACAAGGAGTGAAGCAACATTGTGAGCACCATATATATTATAATGTGTATTGTCTTGACGACCCTTAGGAATAGAAGCAACTTCGCCAGGTTTGAACCACATATGAAGTTTACGTGAACCAATGATGCCAAGCGACTGCTCATAGTCGTGAGTAATCTTGTTAGCATCAACAAAAGGTACATTCATCTTCTTAGCAACGTTACGTGGCGACAATAGATATGCTCCATGAGTATCTATAAGTGTGTCGGAATTGATTTTTTCGTCTGTATATACAGTGTTTCGTAGAGATTCATCATCAATGCCATTGTCAGATTTGCGGAAGAAATTGCGTCGAACAACTGAATTCATCAATACAGGAATACCTCCCTTTTCACGAGTTTCGTTTACGTAACGAGTAAGTGTGGCATCAAATGTAGTGCCTGGCTCGGTATATCTATCAGCCTTCTTCTTTTCATCGTTATGACCAAACTGTATTATTACATAGTCGCCAGGTTTGATGAGGTCGAGCACTTTTGCCCAATGACCTTCACCTATAAAACTCTTTGATGAGCGACCATTCAAGGCATGATTGTCTACTCGAATCTTTGAATCAAAGAATCCTTGTAATGCCATTCCCCAACCACGCTCAGGATTAGTTTCTGGATGAGACTTATTGGCTGCTGTTGAATCGCCAACAATAAATACAGTAGTATGCTTATTGCTCGAAGCAAATAAAATAGCAGCTACGCAAAGAAGCAAGGAATTGATAATAGTCGATAGTTTCATAATAGTTTTTTTGTTGTTTGTTTTATTTAAATACAATATATAGTAAAGGCTTTGCCAAAAATGTAAATATGGTGGAGCTTTTTATGTCTCCACCATATTATATATATAATTGAATTAAGCTAAAACTTCGGCAATGAGCTCTTCTGCAGAAACAAGCTTTTGTTGGCCAGTCTCCATGTTCTTCAAGGTAAACTTTCCTTCATTCATCTCGTTTTCACCAGCAAGTGCAACAAAAGGAATATGCTTAGCATTGGCGTAGCTCATCTGTTTTTTCATCTTTGCAGAATCAGGATACATCTCTGTACGTATGCCTGCAACACGAGCCTTGGAAACTGCTGGCATACAATAAGCAGTCTCCTTGTCACCAAAGTTAATGAACAACAACTGAGTTGCATTAACAGCATCTTTTGGATAAAGGTCGAGAGTGTTGAGAACATCGTAGATGCGATCAGCTCCAAATGAGATACCTACTCCACTCAATCCTGGCATACCAAAGATACCTGTAAGATTATCGTAGCGGCCACCACCTGTGATAGAGCCTATCTGAACATCAAGAGCTTTAACCTCGAAGATCGCACCTGTATAATAGTTAAGACCACGAGCCAAAGTGAGATCTAGTTCTATCTCATTATTCAAGCCGCAAGATTTCAATGTATCAAGAATGAAGCGTGTTTCCTCAACTCCCTTGAGTCCGATTTCGCTGTCTTTCAACACCTCCGCAATAACGTTGAGCTTTTCATCGTTAGTGCCAGAGAGCGAGATGATAGGCTGAAGTTTTGCTATAGCCTCTTCGCTGATGCCATCGTTGCGCAATTCTTCATTAACATTATCAAGACCAATCTTGTCAAGCTTGTCAATAGCTACTGTGATGTCTACAATTTTGTCAGCTTCTCCAATAGTTTCTGCAATACCTGAAAGAATCTTTCGGTTATTGATCTTGATACATACGCGAACACCAAAGCGTGTGAACACAGTATCAACAATCTGCATAAGCTCAACCTCATTAATAAGAGAATCTGAACCTACAACATCAGCATCACACTGATAGAACTCACGATAGCGACCCTTCTGAGGACGATCAGCACGCCATACTGGTTGAATCTGATAACGCTTGAAAGGCAACTGAAGTTCGTCGCGATGCATAACGACATAACGTGCAAAAGGTACGGTGAGGTCGTAACGTAATCCCTTCTCACACAATCGTGCAGCCAGGCGTAGTGGGTTATGCTCCTGAAGCTCTTCCTCACTTACCTTTGACAAGAAGTCGCCAGAGTTAAGAATCTTGAAGAGAAGTTTGTCTCCCTCTTCGCCATATTTACCCATAAGAGTCTGCAGGGTTTCCATGGCTGGAGTTTCTATCTGTAGGAAACCATAAAGAGCGTAAACACTCTTTATGGTGTTAAAGATATAATTTCGTTTAGCCATTTCCAAAGGTCCGAAATCTCTCGTACCCTTTGGTATGCTTGGTTTCTGCGCCATTTATTAATATTTAATGTGTAAAGTTTAATGTGTAATGCTTAATGTCAGAGCTATATTTACCTTCAAAGTAAACACTAAACATTAAACATTACACACTATGAATTTATTTACGTACGATAGTCTGAGCACGGTCAGGACCGATAGAGATGATGCCGATTCTTGTTTCAAGGAATTCCTCGACAAAGGCAATATAATCCTTGAATTCCTGTGGGAACTGATCCTCAGAAGTAAACTGTGTCATATCAGTCTTCCATCCCTTGAACTCCTTGTATACAGGTTCTACGTCATCGATCTCGTAAGGAAAATCTGTTGTTACAGAACCATCCTTAAGTTTGTAAGCTACACAAGCCTTGATAGTTTCGAAACCATCGAGGACATCGCTCTTCATCATGATAAGTTCGGTAACTCCATTAACCATGACAGAATATTTGAGCTGAACGAGGTCACACCAACCACAACGACGCTCACGACCAGTAACAGCACCATACTCATGG
>ERZ773202.1095-NODE-1095-length-19132-cov-23.955653_pt1 | contig 19132 bp, 15 predicted proteins | sample MGYA00580998_ERZ773202 | MGnify/ENA primary metagenome ERZ773202 (study PRJEB29015, sample SAMEA2737803) | human gut metagenome | biome: human gut; feature: human-associated habitat; material: faeces | place: China | collected 2012 ...
TGCCGCTGATGCCCGGGAGGATATCTTGGCAAAGGGCGTGGTATAGTCTATTTGGAAAGTCTGCTCCAACGAATTGCCGTCCTGTTCGTGGCGCTGGTCTTTCAGCATGTGCAGATAGTCTTGCCATGCAGCCACGCCGTCTATGTCATGATACGCGTATTCGTCTTCGTCATCGCTGGGGTTGCTGTTGATCTTGTAAGACAGGGTGAGCAAGCGGTTTTTCACCGGGAAGGAACGCTGATAGTCGATGCCTCCGTCTATGGAAGACCATCTGTTGCGGGAACGGTCGAAGTTGGAATAATGGTAAAGGGGACTTTCGTCGAGGGGCGATGTTGCCACTACCTGTTTCTCATTGGGTGTGTGGCCTCCGCCAGCCCATAGGCCAAACGAAGCTGACACGAGGCGCAGACTGTCGATCTCATAGCTGGCCTCGAAACTGCCAGAATGGTAGTTGTACCAGCCATTGCTTGTGGAATAGCTCTCCACATTGGCTGATGTCTCGTCGATGTCGCCGGTCACCTCGCGACGGTTGCCGCCCCAGTAGCGCTTCGCATCGCTGTGCGTATAGCTGTAGCGTCCGCTGACGGTGAACTTGCCACTCTGTACGGTGCCAAACATGTTGGCACCTATGCGGCCCTGGGTGTTATAGTTGGTACCTACGGTGAGCGAATAGCCCTCCATACCCTTGCCTGTGGTGATGATATTGATGATGCCTCCCACTCCCTCGGCATCATACTTTGGTCCGGGATTGGTGATGATTTCTATCTTCTTCACGCTGTTGGCAGGCATGTTCTTGAGCACCTCGGAGGGATTGTTCGACATCATGTTGTTGGGTTTGCCGTTGACATAGACCTTGAACGACGAACTGTTGTTCACCATGATGTTGTCCTGCCCGTCGACTGTCACCATCGGCACCTTGCGTAGCATCTCCAACACGCTGTTGGCCTGTGCCTCGGGGTCAGACTCTACATCGTAGGTCATTTTGTCGAGCTCGCTCTTTACCAGGGGTTTCTTTGCAACAACGGTCACAGCGTCCAGGTTTTCCGACCACTTGATGCTGTCGTATGCCATCGTGTCGGTCACTTCTATGGGGGCTGTCTTGGTGCCATTGTCTGCCCAACGGGGTGTATTTGCTGCCGAAATTGCAGCAGTATAGGTCAGCAGCATGCCTATACTTGCCAGAACTTTTACCATTTCTCCAAATTCTTTAGGATGATTATTTTATGTTTTTGACCTAATTAAATACGTCTTCATCCTAATAAACGTTATTAAGCCTCAAAATGTAACAGCAAATGCCAGGTTTTAACTTTATTTAACGCTTAATTCAACTTTCTCAATTGGGAAAGTTGAATTAAACATTCCCACAAAGAAGCGTTACTTTCCGATGTTCCAACGCAAGCCAAACTGGAAATTGAAGTTCAGTTTCTTGTCCTTGAACACGTTGTCTATATGGCTGCCGTTGTCAAAATAATACTTCGCACCCGGCTCGGCATAAATGCCCAACTGAGGAATCACGTCAAACTGAATGCCCAGGGATGCATTGGCAGACCATTGCATCTTGTCGCGCCCCACATCTTCACGGTTGCCATCCATCAAGGTCTTGTTTTTCACATTTACTGCCCCTTCACCTCCTACATTGACATAGGTATGCAAACGGCTGATCCCCCAGACCTCATAGGAAAGTCCTACAGGAATACCTACATAGTGGAGCGACTGGTTGACAACCATCTGACCGGAGCCATACTGATAAGTGAAATCAGAACTGGTCTGTGTATAGACAACGCCCGTAGTAAGCGAGAGACGTGGAAGAAGTGGCACACCTACCTGCAAACCCACCGAGACGGGGAAATGATGCTTGGAGTCGATAAGAGACTCCTTGTTGTTGAGCTTGACGACCATAAACTGCAGTGTGTTGTCGACAGCAGGTCCCATCATGGCGTCGCTCATCACCCAAGAGCCCGAAGACTCGCCGTTGCTGTAACTGCGAGGAATGCCATTCTCGGCATAGAGTTTCACCGACCAGCCCTCGGAAGCGGCCGACTTGGCTGCAACAATCTGTGGATCGGCTGTAGAAAGGGACACCGGACGGACAGCCTTTCTCGTCTGACTGCCAGACAAAGCAGCATGCTTTTTCTGATGAGATTCTGATGATGAAGAGGAAGAAGATATCTCTCGGGAAGCCGAAGACTCTTGAGCCGAACGGGCAGCAGAACTGGCAGACTCTGTCAATGCTGGCGACAGGTCGCAGACGGGCTCTTCACCTCCGTCGGCAGAGAGAAGAAGGGGCTCTGAGGTCTCATTTCCTTGCGACTTTCGGGCTGCACGACTGTTGTCCACTATATTATCTGCCAGCAGAACAGGTTGACCGCTTTGAGCAGCAGAAAGACTGGCATCTGTATCAAGGGCTGCTATTTGATTTTCAGCAGCATTGCCATGCGCATCATCCTTGGAACTACCAGACGACAAAGCCCCCTGACGGTTCATCACAGAAGACACTACTGCCGTATCGGCAGGCGAAAGAGGTTGCTGTAAATACACATAACTGCCTCCCACCACGAGGGCAGCCAGGGCTGCAGCCATTCCCCACCAACGCAAACCCATGCGACGGGCTGGCTTGGCACCAAGAGGACGAAGAACGGCAGGGCGATGAACAAGCGATTGCTCGATGTCTGCCCACAAGTCACCGCCGGCCGGAGCCTCATAGTTCTCCAGCCTGTCTCGTAGTTTGTCTGTCCAATCAGTCTTGTTCATTTTCCGTATTCTTTAAATAGTTTTTTATTCTCGTTGCCAACAGTTTCTTGGCTCTCAGATACTGAGATGCAGAGGTGCTTTCCTTGATGCCCAACTCAGCGGCTATCTCCTTGTGGCTTTTCTGCTCAAACACATACATATTGAGCACGAGCCTGTATCCATCGGGAAGCGTGCCTATGAGCCGCGTCAGCACATCAGGCGGCACACGTTCCACCTCAGGGCTGTCGGCCTCGGGTTCGTCGGGCACCTCGTCGGTAAATACGAACTTCGTCTTTGCCTTGGCGTAGCTGATGGCCTCGTTGGCTACAATACGCAGCATCCAGCCCTTGAGCGAGCCCTCGCCCCGATACTCGAAGCGGGAGATGGAGGAGAAGATCTTCACAAAGCTGTCCTGTACGACATCGCGCACCTCGTCCCTGTCGGGTACGTACCTGAGCCCTACGGCCATCACATACCCGATGTAGCGGTCGTAGAGTCGATGCATCGCATCGCGACTACCACTCAAAATGTCGTCGAGGAGTTGCTTTTCTGATTCCAAATTCTCCTAAATTTATTTATTAAACTACGAGATACAAAAACCTTGCATCTAAAAATGAACTTTTTTCTGCAGGAGTTTTTAAAAGGAGTTAAGGGAGTTAAGGAGTTATCGCTCCCTCCGGTCGCTGAGGAGTGAAGACAAATGCCTTGGAGGAAACATTTATGTTTCAACTTTCGCAAGTTAGCGCCACACGCCCAGAAAGGGCGTGCTTGAACCACAAGCGAAACTTGAGTTAATACTTAGTGTTAATTTAAGTCCACAAAAGCATTTGTCTTAACTCCTTAACTCCTTTTACTTCTTTTACTCCTTTGAAATCTCCTTAACTCCTGAGAGAACTCCCGAGAACTACTTCACCTCAAACACCATTCCCTCTTGCGCGAGATAACTCTCCGGGAAGACCGCCTTCGCCTCTTCGAGCAGCACATTCTCATTGTTGTATCGGGCGCTGTAATGACCGAGCAACAAGCGCCCTGCCCCGGCCTTCTGGGCGACAAGGGCTGCCTGGCGCGCAGTGCTGTGATAATAGATCTTGGCACGGTCCTCATTCTCCGAGGTATAGGTGCTTTCGTGATAGAGCACCGTCACGTCTTTTACTCTTTCATACAGGTCGGGCAGATAGCACGTATCGCTGCAGTAGGCATAACTGCGGGGTGCGTCGGCTGGCTCCACCAACCTGCTGTTGGGCACGATGTCGCCCTCGGGTGTCGTCCAGTCAGCGCCGTTCTTGATGTTGTTGATCTGCGAGAGCGGAATGCCGTAATAGTCTATCATGTCGCGACGGATGTGAGGCAAGGTGGGCTTCTCGCGGAAGATGTAGCCACAGCAGGGTACACGATGGCGCAAAGGCACCGTCTCTACGGTGACGGAATGGTCTTCGTAAACCACTTTTTGCTGGGTTGTATCTACGGGAACAAACTCTATTTCATAGGTCATGCCCTGCATAAAGAAGTTCATCTGTTGCTCAAACAGGTTGGCGTAACACTCTGGTGCGAAAACCTTTAACCGAGATGTACGTCCCAACATACCAAAGGTGGAGAGCAGTCCTAACAATCCAAAGCAATGGTCGCCATGAAGATGAGAAATAAAGATGGCGCTCACCTTGGCAAAGTGGACATGCGAGCGCCTGAACTGCATCTGTGCTCCCTCGCCACAATCCATCATGAAGCACTTGCCACGCATCTCGATGAGCTGCGCGGAAGCACTGTGCTTGAGGGTGGGCAAAGCGCTGCCGCACCCTAAGATATGAATTCTGAATGGTTCCATAATCTGTCTCTCCAGCTTCTCCTACTGCTGACGTTTGAATACATAGATGCCTTTATGGTTCTCGAGCATCAGACTGTCGGGACCCAGGTTGTCGATGGCGAAGGTATCGGTATTGAGCAGCAGTTTGCCGTTGACGATCTTCCACGAGGTCCAGGGGTTGACCTCTGCCTTGACGTTGTTGACGATGTCGCCACCTTCCACGATTTCGAAGTTCTTGTCTATACTGGTCCACTTGCCCAAGAGTGAGGTAAGATTAATGACGCGCTGCGCCACCATCTCGCCGTCGGCAGACTTGTAAGCTATCAGGGCTATGCGGTCGCCAGCCAGGAGCCCGCCCTGTACCACTCCCGGTTCCTCGTCGTCAACAAAGACATCGAGTGTATCGCCATTGTCAGCAATGAGTTGCAGCGAGTGCATGGAGGTTCCTTCGCCACAAACGCCATAAATGGTGGAATCGTTGTCCGCCTCCACATCTACAGAATCGTTCATACCCATTACCTTTGCCGCCTTACGGTCGTGGCAACCTGCCATGAGCATCAGCCCCACGACAGCCACTGTAAAAAAGAATAATCGTCTCATCTTTATATGTATTATATTAAACTCCTTACTCTTGACGTTTAGCCTCATCCCATAGTTTATCCATTTCCTCCAAGGTCATGTCTTTCAGACTCTTACCCTGCTTCATCGAATGGTCTTCCACATAGTTGAACCTGCGGATAAACTTCTGGTTGGTCATCTCCAGAGCATTGTCGGGATTGAGCTTATACAGCCGGGCGGCATTGATGACAGAGAAGAGGAAATCGCCCAACTCGCGGGTGGAGTTTTCCTTGTCACCCTTAGCCAGTTCGGCCTTCAGCTCTTCCAGTTCCTCATACACCTTGTCCCACACATCCTCCTTCTCTTTCCAGTCGAAGCCCACGTTGCGTGCCTTGTCCTGTATGCGATAAGCCTTGATGAGCGAGGGCAAGGCATCGGGCACTCCACTCAGCACCCGCTCGTTGCCGTCTTTCTCCTGCTGCTTAATCTGTTCCCAGGTCTTCTCCACAGCCGAGGCGGTAGAGGGACGTGAGGCGTCATCGGGCTCCTCCTGCTGGGTTTCCTTATACACCACCTGTCCTGCTTCGTTGATACACATGTCGGGGTTAGCAACCGTCCAGTTACCCTCTTCACGCCAGTTGATGAACGGATGGCGGAACATGAGCTTGTCGGCTTCCTGGTTGCAGACATCACAGATGTCGAACTCCTCGTCCTCACGCCCTATAATGCTGTAGAACATCACATGCTCGAGCACATCGCCCAACTCTTTCTTGATATTCTTATAGTCGCGCTTCATCAGAGCGTCACACAACTCGAAAGTCTCCTCAATGGTATTGGGTCGAAGACTCTCGAAGGTCTGTTTCCTGTCCCATGGACATTGTATGCGCAGGCGGTCCTGCACATCCAGCAATCTCCCGAAAGCGGCTAATTTTTCTTCCTTGCTATGCACTTGTTGATATTATTTTAATGAAACTATAGTGCAAAGATAATGCTTTTCTTGGAAACCCATCGTTATTTTCATGTTTTTTTGGTAATAAATAACTTCTAACTTGAGTACACAGTATTTAAATATCGTCATACGAAATAAATATTGCAGCCTGACATTACAGGGCATAAGTATCATACTTGGCACTGCCAAGTGACATACCAACAGATAAAAAGATGATACTTATGCCCCAGACACACCAAGGTCCGCTCATCGGCTGAGAAGAGGTCAAGTAGAGTAACCAGTAGCATAAGTTTGCGCCACTTACGCCAAAGCGCCATGTGGCATTTCAGTACCAAAAGTACCATAAATACTGGTTTTCTCTATATTTTTCTATATTTGTGCCACTTGGCGTAATGGCGTAAGTGGCACAAAGTGGCCTGTCGTTCATCACTACTATCCATAAAAATCCCAAGACTTATGAATAGAACAAAACATATAAAAGAAGTATTCTACAAATTTAAAGCTCCAAATGAAGATGAAAAACATAAATGAAGGAAAATAATAAGTAAAGACCTCGCTTATTTCGGCAGAATTTAGTAACTTTGCACCGATTTTATTGAAGAAAAAACAACAAAAGATAATAAAAAATGGAATTAGCAAGTAAGTACGATCCACAAGACGTGGAAGGAAAATGGTATCAGTACTGGCTCGACAACAAACTCTTCAGCTCGAAGCCAGACGGTCGTGACCCCTATACAGTGGTAATCCCACCACCCAACGTAACAGGTGTGCTCCACATGGGACACATGCTCAACAATACAATCCAGGACATCCTTGTGCGCCGTGCACGAATGGAGGGAAAGAACGCATGCTGGGTGCCAGGTACCGACCATGCCAGTATCGCTACCGAGGCCAAGGTGGTGAACCGCCTCGCTCAGCAGGGCATCAAGAAGACCGACCTCACCCGTGAGGAGTTCCTCAAGCATGCATGGGACTGGACTCACGAGCATGGCGGCATCATCCTCAAGCAGTTGCGTCGCTTGGGTGCCAGCTGCGACTGGGACCGCACAGCATTCACTATGGACGAGACGCGTTCGCGTGCCGTGATCCATGTGTTCTGCGACCTCTACCAGAAGGGACTCATCTATCGCGGTGTGCGCATGGTGAACTGGGATCCTAAGGCGCAGACTGCGCTCTCCGACGAGGAGGTTATCTACAAGGACGAGCACTCTAAGCTCTACCATCTGAAGTATTACGTAGTGGAGCAAGACTGCCAGCAGGTGGACGAGGAGAACGTGATGCACAAGGACGAGAAGGGCTACTATGCTGTAGTGGCAACCACACGTCCTGAGACCATCATGGGCGATACAGCCATGTGTATCAACCCAGAGGACAAGAAGAACACCTGGCTGAAGGGTAAGCACGTCATCGTGCCTCTCGTAGGCCGTGAGATTCCTGTCATCGAGGACTCATACGTAGACATCGAGTTCGGTACAGGTTGTCTGAAGGTGACTCCAGCTCACGACATCAACGACCATGCACTCGGCTTGAAGCACGGACTGGCAACCATCGATATCTTCAACGACAACGGAACCATCAGTGAGGCTGCCGGCATGTATGTGGGCATGGACCGCATGGACGTGCGCAAGCAGATCTCGGCCGACCTGCAGGAGGCTGGCCTCATGGAGAAGATAGAGGACTATAATAATAAGGTAGGTTTCTCCGAGCGCACCAATGTGCCTATCGAGCCTAAGCTCTCTACACAGTGGTTCCTCAAGATGCAGCACTTTGCCGACATCGCCCTCGCACCGGTCATGGACGACGATATCGAGTTCTACCCCAAGAAATATAAGAACACCTATCGCCACTGGTTGGAGAATATCAAAGACTGGTGTATCAGCCGTCAGCTGTGGTGGGGTCATCGCATACCAGCCTACTACTTCGACAACGAGGGCAAGAAGGACTTCGTAGTGGCAGAAACCGCAGAGGAGGCTTTGAAGCTCGCACAGGAGAAGAATGCCAACATCAAGGCCGAAGACCTGGAACAAGAGAGCGACTGCCTCGACACATGGTTCTCTTCATGGCTGTGGCCTATCTCTCTCTTCGACGGCATCGAGCACCCAGACAATGAGGAGATCAACTACTACTACCCCACCAGCGACCTCGTAACAGGTCCGGACATCATCTTCTTCTGGGTGGCACGTATGATCATGGCTGGCTACGAATATCGTGGCAAGATGCCTTTCAAGCACGTGTACTTCACAGGTATCGTTCGCGACAAGCTCGGCCGTAAGATGAGCAAGAGCCTCGGCAACTCTCCTGACCCTATCGACCTGATCGATAAGTTTGGTGCCGACGGTGTACGCATGGGTATGATGCTCTCTGCGCCTGCAGGCAATGACATCCTCTTCGACGAGAGCCTCTGCGAGCAGGGACGTAACTTCAACAACAAGATCTGGAACGCCTTCCGCCTCGTTAAAGGTTGGGAGACAGCAGATATCGAACAGCCTAAGAGCGCAGAAATCGCAGTGAAATGGTTTGACGCCAAGCTCAAGGAGGTGAACGAGGAGATGCAGAAGCAGTTTAAGGACTACCGTATCTCTGAGGCTTTGATGACTGTATATAAGTTGTTCTGGGATGAGTTCTCATCTTGGTACTTGGAGATGGTGAAGCCAGCCTACGGTCAGCCTATCGACCAGAAGAGCTACGACGCTACCCTGCGCTTCTTCGACGCACTGCTGAAGATGCTGCACCCATTCATGCCATTCATCACCGAGGAGTTGTGGCAGCACATCTACGACCGCAAGGAGGGCGAGAGCATCATGCGCGAGAAGTTGGAGATTCCTGCACCTACAGCCGAGGAACAGAAGTTGGCAGCCGACATCGAGGCTGTGAAGCAGATTATCGCCGGTGTCCGTACCGTTCGCAACCAGAAGAACATCGCTCAGAAGGAGCAGCTCTCACTCCAGGCAGTGGGCAAGAACGACTTCGAGGCTTACAACGACGTAACTCTGAAGATGGCCAACCTCGACAAGATAGAAGTCATCACCGAGAAGAGCGCCGACGCATCCAGTTTCATGGTAGGTACCGACGAGTTTGCCGTACCATTGGGCGACCTTATCGACGTGGCTGCCGAGATAGAGAAGGCTGAGGCACAGCTCAAGCACCTTGAAGGCTTCCTGATGGGTGTGCGCAAGAAGCTCGGCAACGAGAACTTCGTGGCTCACGCTCCTGAGAAGGTGGTGGCTCTTGAGCGCAAGAAAGAAAGCGACTCTGTAGAGAAGATCGCAGCCCTCAAGGCTACTATCGAAGAACTCAAGAAGAAGTAACAGACTATTTTTTTCAATGTTAAATGTTGAATGTTAAGTGTTAGACGAGACTGCTCTTGCCATCTTAAGAACAAGACTTTACAAGGGCGCCACGACTTAACATTTAACACTTAACATTTAACATTTTTCGTATCATGACAAGAAAGAAGCTTTTCACCTTATTTATATATGTATCCTTCGCCCTGATGGGACTGACGGGCTGCAACGACGAGGCTTTCGACATCGACAGCGTCAACAAGCAGACCTTGCTCATCATGTATCCATGGTCGGGAACCGAAAACTCGGCAGGACTCTACAGCGATATGGTCAACAACCTGAACCAGATAGAGAATGCCATCAAGAAGAACAAGGGACTAAAAAGCACAAGGGTATTTGTGTTTATGAGCACATCTGCCACAGAGAGTTCGCTCTTTGAGCTGACTTACAACTCAAGCACCTTTACTGTAGAGCATCAGATGCTGGAAAACTATACCGGCACTGCCTACACCACTACGGAAGGACTGACAGACATCATCGGGGAGGTGAAACAGCAGGCAGAGGCACTCAACTATGCCCTGATTATCGGAGGACACGGAACAGGATGGAACAACATTTCCGACTGGACCGACTATCCCAACCAGGCCAAGAGAAAAGCTGCACTCAAGACCCGCTCTTTTGGCGGACTCGACAACACCTATGCCATCAACGTATCATCGCTGGCACAAGCCATCGAGACCAACGGCATCAAGATGCAGTACATCCTCTTCGATGCCTGCTATATGAGTAATGTGGAGACGGCTTACGAGCTGAAGGATGCCACCAACTTCCTCTTGGCTTCGCCCAATGAGATTATGGCAAAGGGACTGCCCTACGAGGATATCTGGAGCTATCTCAACACGACAACTCCCAACTACGCAAGCATCATCTCGTCGTACTACTCTCATTACAACAGCACCTCTACCCCATACGCAAGCCTTGCTGCCATCGACTGCCGACAGATGGACAAGTTGGCTGCCATCATGAAGGAACTGAACAGCAAGTACACCATCACCACAGAACGCCTGGCTGGCGTGCAGACAGAAGACGGATACACCCCAAACCTGTATTACGACTTGGGCAACTATGTAGACAGTCTGAAGCCCAACGCCTCGATGAAGGATCAGTTTGCCACTCAGCTGAAAGCCACGGTAAAAGCCGCACAAAGCACCGCAGAAGTGTACAGCAACATCAATGCGACAACCATCACCGTCAAAGACTTCTCGGGTCTTACCATCAGCGACCCCAGTTCGCATCCCGTGGCTCTCAGAACCAAAAAACAGACCAAATGGTGGAAAGCGACGCATGAGGGAGAGTGAAGAGCAAAGAAGTTAGGAGGAAGTTAAAGAAAAACAAAAATAAACAGACAGAAACAATGGAATACTTCATCGTAGAAAACGGAAAGCAAGCCGGACCATTCAGCATAGCCCAGCTGGCAGAAAAACATATCAAACCTGAGACTTTGGTATGGAAAGAAGGTATGGCAGACTGGACTCCAGCCTGGAAAATAGCCGAACTGAAATACATTCTCGCCGAAGGCAGTCAGCAAACAGGAACTGCAATGCCTCCTGTTCCTCCTACAGCCAATCAGGCGGAAGATATGAGTCAGCCTGCAGCAGAAACAGAGGAAAATGAGAACGGGAAGGACAGCGACAAGAAGCCTAAGAAAAAGAAATCTTACTGGAAATTCTTCGTAGGACTCTTGGTTGTGATTCTGCTCATCCTGGCATTCACCAACCCCGGCAGAGACACTCATAAGCAAGCCGTAAAGGAGGAAGTCGGCAAGGTGATAGACAAGGCTACAAACATCAGTGACGACTTCATCTTCGCCGATGGCCTGCGCTCGTTTGCCAAGATGATCTCGAACAACATGATAGATGTTGCCTTCGACCAGCTTTTCGAGTACCACAACTACATCATCTTCTCGAAAGGCACCGTCAGCTTCAATGGCAAAAGTCACAACGTAAGCTTCGGAATCCTGGGCAAGGTATACACCATCAATGCCGATGATGCCATCAAGGCAATGGAAAATGTAGAACTGCTCAACAGCAACGACTCATCTGAAAATGCTGATGACAATCAGTCGGCAAACAACTCTTCAGACAACACCAACCTGCAGTCACAGCTCGAAAACAAGACCAACGAGGCTATTGACAAACTGTCCGACAAGGTCAGCAAAAAGGTGGAAGCCAAACTCAACGAAAAGTTGGAAGAACTCAACGACTCCTCTAATATCGACAAGATAGTAGACAAGATCCTCAGCTTGTTCTAACAGGCCTCCCTCCACGAAGTGGCAACACATATACAGGCAACAACGCACACAGGCGGCAATATCATAACAAAGCCCTACCCCCTTTGCGGGGCAGGGCTTTTTTTATCTCCATTAAGCACATAACTGCTGTCACGAAACTCATAAAAACGAAATAGGCTTCGATATTAAACGCAATAGGCTCCGTCCTAAAACGAAATAGGCTTCGAGCTTAAACGCAGGTGCTTTCAATAATCAATGAAAGCACTTGCGTTTTTCAAAAGAGAAATTCCTCCTGAAGTTTCACATTTATGTTATTCAGACTTCAACACCTCTCTCAACTTATCTACTCCAGGAAAACTTGTCGTCTGATAAGTAATCTTTCCTTCCTTGTTTACAACAAAATAAGTAGGAATACCTGAGAAATGATATAGGTCACTAAGAGCATCAGCCTGCTCCTCTGTCAACCGCACATGCACACCACTTATCGTCTTTATCATCTCGCCCCATTTGCCAACAGGCGATGAAGCATCTGCAATATAAACATACACCACATCGGTGAGCTGTTCTTTCAAAGGACGAATGGCCGACATGGCAGCCCTGCATGGCACACACCACGTGTTCCAGAAATCAAGGAGCAGAGTTTTGCCTTTATACTTATTTATGATTGAGGGAAAAATCTGTTTGGCAGACATCTTGGGGTCTATGTCTATAATGCTGTATACAGAACTGGAATTGGCTGTCTTTATCATCGCAGCCATTTTTTCGTCGGAAGACTTTTGCTGAGACTTCAAGTCTTCATTGTCGGCAAAAAGCAATTCCCTCACCATATCATTGGCAATACTATCGCGAGCTGCCGCCATCTGCTGTTCGGTGAGAAGATGCTTGCGTCCTAAAGAACGGCTGAGACGCTTTCCGACAGCTATATCATCCAACAATGGGTCAGCCGCCATATATTGGCGACAGAAACTTGACGTAAAGTCTGCAAGAAAAGAATAATAACGCTGATTCTTAGAACGAAGGATTGGGAGTTGCTCCAATGTTTTAAAATACGACAATGTGTCAACACTCAGGTCGGCACGTCGCACTCCTGTCTTGCGCACAATCATAGGAGCCATGGCTATATTGTTCTTAAAACCAAACAACGCCGAAGCATAATTCATGGAAAGATAACTATGCGCCAAAGTTCGGGTGGCAACGCTGATGGTTGCATCAGCATCAATAGCATGTAGTTTTTGCTCATAAACCTTCTGCACATAATCACGATATTGCAATGGTGTCATACCACAAATGTCATCAAAGAAAGTTTTGCCATAGACATCAAGCTTTTCCTTTACACTCTGCAACTCTGTATCGACAGCAGCATATTTTCCTTCAAACCAAACATATTTCTTGACGCTTGCATCATCTGCAAAGAGATGTGTAGCGGCAAGTGCCTGTGTCGTGAGGTCAATAATTACAGTAGTCGTGTCGTGAGGCACTGCAAGAAACGGAATCTCCATTCGGTTAACCCGAATGGTTGCTATTGTCGGTAAAATAGCATTGGCACTTATGCTGCATGTTCCATCCACGCTGATAGAATCGTGGTCGAACGGCATACGGTATGGTGAGAACCAATTTTCCACGAGAACATCAAGTGTAGTACCGTATTCAGGTTTATACCCTACCAAGCGCACATTCACAACAGTCTTGCCAAGGTTGAGATTGGTAGATGGCAATTCTACCTTTTTGTCAAATGCTTGCTGTAACAAGTGCTGCGGAATGTCATCCTGCGGCCGTCTGCCGTCGAGGCGCACTCCGTAAATGTTCCAACCAGAGTTGTCGGATACTTCACGGAAATCAAACTCCGTCGTGGTCTCTGGCATTGGCTTAAAACGCAAAGTAGCAGAAACGTACCCACATTCAGGTACTTTCACAAAAACACCTTTAGGCAACTGCTGACTACCCAAATAAGCATACGTCACACCATTGGCTATAAGAGCGGCATGGGAATCGATACTAACCTTGCCACTGGCCTGATAGATTTTTACGTCAAGAACTGTAGCCTTCTTGTCGAGCGTCACTCGCTCGATTTCTAATTTATGATTGTTGGAGGCGAAGAAGTAAGGACGCTCAACAACTCGCTTGGCTTGTGCCGCTGAAGAAACGACCAACATCAGAAAGACAACAAGCGATAAGGCTTTCTGACTGAAATACATTGTTTTCATTTAATGTGTATATTTGATTTTTTTCCCTCAAAAAAGGAATAGCTGAGCTATTCATAGTCATCAATCACGGAATTGACGAAATCCATCATGGGCTTTGCCACACGGAAGATGTCTGCCGACTTGCTGAGCCAAGCTTCATCGGCAAAGAAATCATCGGGCACACGGACCCAGGCACAGTAGTCCTTCATCTTCAGATAGTCGAGAAATTCATAATCCTTAGGAAAATCCTTGGGAGCTTTCTTCAACATATTGACTCCGAAACCTTTGTCGCTTATCTCGTCATCGTCCTTCCATACACCCTCACCAGGATAACCGAAGGTATTGACAAACCTGCCATTCTCCACAGCACAACGCCATTCGTCAATGTTACCCATAATCTCGTTGCGGCACGAGGTAAGGATATTCGTAGGTAGACAGTAGGCACCGACTGCCAAAAGGCAATGTCCTGGCTCTACATTAATATAGTAGCCACCACGAAGCGACTTCTTGCCGTGAGCACAAATGTAGGCTCCGAAATGGCGCTTATAGGGCGACTTATCGGAAGAAAAACGTATGTCACGATAGAAACGATACGTACAGTCTTTCACCTGCAAGTGGGCTATTTCGTCATCGAAACCGGCATAGTGGTCGATGGCCTTCCTGATGCTTTCCTCGAAATCAGACTTGGCTGCCAGATACTCTGCCTTGTGTTCCTGGAACCACTCACGGTTGTTGTGAGCAGCCACATCCTGCAAAAAATGATTGATCTTCTTGACATTCATCTTATATGTATTGCTATAGTTTACTGTTTTTCAGACGTTTGGGACAATGCTCGTTAAAGAAACACTGCTCGCATAGCGGTTTGGCACTCTTACATATATAGCGGCCATGCAACAGGAGCCAATGGTGCGCGTTGGGAATATCGGCTTCTGGAATGTTAGCCATCAGATAGTCTTCTACCTTTCGCGGACTGTCGGCCGTGGCAGGCACCAACCCCATGCGATGGCTGACACGATAGACATGCGTATCTACTGCCATGGTGGCTTTGCCAAACCACACGGCACGAATCACATTGGCGGTCTTGCGCCCTACTCCGGCAAGGCTCGTCAGGTCGGCAGCCGACTCTGGCACCTCGCCATTGAACCGCTCCACCAACTGACACGACATCTCTACGAGATGCTTCGCCTTGGCATTGGGATAACTCACCGAACGAATGAGTTCGTACACTTCATCCACCGTAGCCGCTGCCATGGAACGGGCATCAGGATAACGGGCAAAAAGAGCTGGCGTAACCATGTTGATGCGCCTGTCGGTACACTGAGCCGACAGCAAGGTGGCTACCAGCAACTGGAAAGCACTGCCAAACTCCAACTCGGTAGTGACACGGGGCATCTCCTGTCGGAAATGGTCCAACACATATTGGTATCTGTCTTTGCGAAGCATAGTTTTTACACCTTATTATATATAGCCATACAGCAAACCAGAAAGGAGCTGTATGGCTATCAGTAAAAAATTCTCTATAAAAAAAATAGAATCGTTATTGTACGTGTTTTAAGACTTACACCCGAGGATTATTTCTTAGCAGGTGCAGCAGTCTCGCTCTTCAACTTGCCCTTGTAAGCCTTGTTCAAGCCATTGATCACCTCGTTAGTGATATCGTAAGCCTTATCGGCATAAAGAAGGTTATCGCCACTCTTAGACAAGATGATGCTGTACTTCTTGTCCTTGTTGTAGGCTGCCAGATAGTGAGCAATACTGTCGTGGAGAGCATTGTTGTACTTTGCCTGCTCGGCAGCAAACTCGTTGCTCAAACGCTGCTGCAAACCCTGCACGTCGTTGCTCTGCTTCTGTAAACCAGCCTGTATAGCCTCTGCCTGCTCGCGTGTGAGTGCATTCTGCTGAATCTTCTGCTGGAAGTTGGCAGCTGCTGCCTGCAAGTTCTGCTGCTTCTGTGCAAGTGTAGCCTGAATGTTCTGACCCTTCTTCTCCAAGAGAGCAGAATACTCTTTGGCAAATGTATACTGTGTCATGATAGAGTCGACCTCTACATACGCAATCTTCAACTCAGCAGGAGCCTTGCTCTCAGACTTAGCCTCAACCTGTGGCTGCGACTTGTTGCATGATGCCAATGACAAGGCAGCAACTGCTGCGATAGCCATGAAGCCAAAAATGTTCTTTTTCATTTTCTTGTTATTTTAGTTTTTTATTATTTTATATCTTACATAAGATTTATAAAAGAGAGAATCCGTCTTCGTTCTTCACTCTTCACTTCCTCAATAGGCCTTTCCCGCTTGTCGTGCCTCGCGGTCCTGGTCTACCACACAATGAATACCCTGCTTGCGAAGTCCAGGATTGTCGTGGACATGCTGCGAGGAGAACTTGCCGTTCTTGCGAAAAATCAACTTCACGGATAATAAAGCTACAGATATAGCAATTATTAACACGCTAAATAGCAATATCTTTATCATTTTTATTACTTTTGCAGTGCATTAGATTGCACATTTGGATGCAAAGGTAATATTTTTCAAGCAAAGTTCAAAATAAAAATACATAAAATGACTAAAAATGATTTGAAACCTGCTCGTGTTTTCGAGCAGTTTGCTAAAATCAATCAGATTCCACGTCCATCAAAGCACGAGGAACAGATGATTGAGTACCTGAAAGAGTTTGGTAAAAGCCACAACTTGGAGACTGTTGTCGACAAAACCGGCAACGTGATTATCCGCAAACCCGCCACTCCTGGCTATGAGGACCGAGAGACGATTATCCTACAGAGCCACATGGACATGGTGTGCGACAAGCTGGTGGATGTAGACGTTGACTTCACCAAGGATGCCATACAGACCTACGTGGACGGAGAATGGATGAAAGCCAAGGGCACTACCTTAGGCGCCGACGACGGAATAGGCTGCGCCATTGAGCTGGCTATCCTCGACTCTGATGACATCGAGCACGGACCTGTGGAGTGTGTCTTCACACGTGACGAGGAAACTGGACTTACTGGTGCACACGGCATGGAGGCTGGTTTCATGAAAGGCAACATGCTCATCAACCTCGACTCAGAGGACGAAGGACTTATCTTCGTTTCTTGTGCCGGTGGACAGACGATCCATGCCACCTTCGATTTCTCTCGCGAGAAGGCTCCTGCCGGATATTTCTTCCTCAAATTGAATATCAAGGGGTTGAACGGAGGCCACTCGGGTGACGATATCGACAAGAAGCGCGCTAATGCCATCAAGATTCTGACCCGTTTCCTCTACATGGAAATGGAGAAACAAGAAGATGGCATCCTCTTGGCAAGCTTCAACAGCGGAAAGATGCACAACGCCATTCCTCGCGACGGACAGGTTGTGTTTGCGGTAAAGAACGAGGCCAAAGAGCAGGTTCGTGCTGACTGGAACATCTTTGCCTCTGAGGTGGAAGACGAGTTCCATGTTACGGAGCAGAGCATGCACTTCAGCATGGAGAGCACTGATGCTGTGGACGTTATCGAAAGCCAGGTGGCTGACAGATTCATCATGGCACTGCAGGCTGTTGACAATGGGCCTCTCACCCACTGCCAGGACGAGGCCATTGCCGAAATGGTTGAGACTTCGAGCAATGTGGCAAGTGTGGCAACTACCGAGGACAGCATCGAAATTGTTGCTTCTCAGCGCAGCAATGTGATGAGCAACCTCGACAATATGACCAATACGGTGAAGGCTGCCTTCCAGTTGGCTGGTGCCAAAATAAGTGTAGGCGACAAATATCCTGCATGGAAGATGCGTGCCAACAGCGTCCTGACCGACCTGACTGTCAAGAGTTACGAAAAACTATTCGGCAAAGAGCCTTTGGTAAAAGGAATTCACGCCGGTCTGGAGTGTGGTCTCTTCTCTGAAAAATATCCCAACCTCGACATGGTAAGCTTCGGTCCTACCCTTCGCAATGTACATACTCCTGAAGAGGCTCTGCTCATCCCTACTGTCCAGATGGTTTGGGATCACTTGCTGGAGGTTCTCCGCAACCTTCCCAAGAAGTAAAAGGACTTAACTTTCGCAAATGGGAAAGTTAGAGTTCTGCAAAAAAACATACGATAAAAAAGGAGATTTTCCGTATATGGAAAATCTCCTTTTTTTATGCGTGTAAACTTGGAAGTTTTAAAATGCTTATGAAATGTGCCGCTACTTCTTCCGCCGCAAACGTGCAAAGAAATCCTGCAACTGTCCTGACTTGACACCCATCGTCTGCAAACGGCGAAGGTCATCGTAAGCCTCGCTCTTGCGACCTAAGCTGATGAGCAAGTCGGCATGATTGACCACATAGTCCTGACAGGTACTGTCGAGGCGCATTGCCTCGCCATAGTCATAAATCGCCAGGTCGAGCATGCCCCTCTCTTTCTCCATTCCACCACGGGCTGCATAAGCTACAGCGCTGTCGGGATATTGCTCTATCAGACTGTTGATGCCATCGTAAGCCTCAGTGAGATGTTGGTCTTTCTCGTTGAGAAGCGCCAGTCCCAACTGTGCCTGGAAGTTGCCAGGCACCAAAACAAGAAGGTTCTGATAGTCGAGACGCGCAAAGTTGTAACGCTTCAGTTTCTCGTTGACAAAAGCCCGGTAGAAAAGTCCCGCAATGTTGGTCTGATTGAGGAAGAGCACCTTGTCGAGCTCATCCTTAGCATAGTTCCATTGCTCCAACTGTATGTTCCATGCAGCCTTTTTCAGGCGCAGGTCTACACTGTCAGGATGATACGCCAAAACATCTGTGGCATGTGCCAAGGAGTCGCGCAAGGCTGCACCTCCCTGCTGAGCCAACGCCTCGCCTCTGCCGCCAAGCAACAGGGCAAGCATAGCAGCAAGCACAAAAGGACGGTGTCCTCTCATTATGCGTTCTTTATCCAGTTAACGATCCACTCGCCAACCTCTGTTGTGCCATAGTGAGCACCGCCCTCAACCTGAATCTCAGGAGTGCGGACATTGGCATCGAGAGAAGCATCTACTGCCTTGCGGATCAAGGCACCCTCCTCATTCAAGCCGAAGTGCTCCAACAACATGGCTGCAGAAAGAATCTGAGCTACTGGGTTAGCCAGGTTCTTGCCAGCTGCCTGTGGCCATGAACCATGAACAGGCTCGAACAATGGTGTGTGCTCACCGAGAGAGCTGGATGGCTGCAAGCCCATAGAACCGGTGATACAAGAAGTCTCATCGGTCAGGATATCACCGAAGGTATTCTCTGTAACGATGACATCGAAGAATGTAGGCTCAGTCAATACGCGCATAGAAGCGTTATCGATGAACATATAATCGGTGTTTACCTCAGGATACTGTGGCTCCATCTCCTTGGCAATCTGACGCCAGA
>ERZ773202.1097-NODE-1097-length-19123-cov-23.918764_pt1 | contig 19123 bp, 12 predicted proteins | sample MGYA00580998_ERZ773202 | MGnify/ENA primary metagenome ERZ773202 (study PRJEB29015, sample SAMEA2737803) | human gut metagenome | biome: human gut; feature: human-associated habitat; material: faeces | place: China | collected 2012 ...
AAAGAGAAAAGTTAGCTCATATTTAACTTTTACCATGTATACTTATTGCAGTTTTTGATGAATGAATTCGTATAAATATACTAAGCTACATTATTAAGGCAGAACGTATAAATATGCATTATTGAGAAACAGGGATTTTCGGTGCAAAGAACGTAGTAAACAGATTTTACAAAAACTGCATCTTCTTCTCGCTTTTCACAGTCATCAATATCACATAATGAAAGCCATGAGCGAAAGCAAACCGTCTTGCCACATCGACATTTATTTCTTTCTTTCCGTCTCATCGACGCAGGAAACGGTGGATGGCAAACCAGAAGTAGAATGCCAAGAGGACATAACCCACATAATATAGTGTGCAGAGACTGAAGATGATATAATCCACTGCACAGACTCCGACAAGACCTCCCAGATACAGGATGGCATCACCAAGACTAAGACGATGCTTTACCTCGTCGAGACAGGCCAATGCCAATATCAATATCGCCCAAACAGACGCCAGGAAGAATCCCAACACACGGGGTACGGCAAAGGGATTTAGAGTAGGATGAAAATAGAAATGACGCCACATCTCGGGTGCAAACAACTGGATGGTGGCATAGAAAGCCGCTGAGAGCGACACCATCAGCACCAATGCCGTAGGATATGGCGAGTCGATGTCGTTGAAATGAACGATGCGCGCATTGCTGTGGGATATCTTGCGCAGAAGATAAGCCACAGAAATCAACACGATGACGATCATGAAGATGAGCAGGTGGGTGTTGCTGAAGATGAGGATGAACTGAGAGATGGGATCGTCGGGGACGACACGGGGCAAAAGACGGGACTCGTGTGTCCAGCCAAACTCATTCTCCTCGGTGGCCAACTGTACCCATACTGAGTCTTCTGCGTCCTGGGGAATGATGCGTATGTCGGAAACGACCAGCAGACAGTGCTTCCTGACGGCAAAGGAGTCGATGCGCAGATGGTTGACATACTCCTCCGGCTGCTGACGTATCAGCATGAGTGAGTCGGAACTGACTACAAAGTTGTATTTGTTGGTGTAATGATGCGTGGAGGAAAACGAGATGGAGTCGAGTTGCCGGTCGCTGTACTCTATCAGGGCGGCATGCTGAGCCTTGCCACCATGACGATGATAGCAACCGCTGAGCAGCAACAGCATGCCCAACAGACAACAGGTAATCCATGTATTTCGTTTTACTTGGCTCATATATCATTCTTTTTTCAACGCTCAGAATACACATTCATCTGGCATTCGTTGCAGGCAAACTGGAGGCGGAACTTCCTGCCGTCGCCCAGACGAAGGAAGAGCGGTTCCTTCCACGTGGGCTTGCGCCCTCCCCGCTTCACACAATAGCCCAACGAATAACGCAAACAGTGGCGGCACTGCATCAGCAGAACCTCCTCCTGCCGCTCTGCCCCGTTGCGCAGCTCGAAGGCATAGCCTGGCTTCGCCATGCCGTGTGCCTGATAGAAAGAGCGGGCACTCTGATTGGCGATATTGTAGAGATAGCTGTACTTGGCGTATTCCGGCTGCCATGCCTTTGCGGGCGATGTCTTGTCGGCGGAAGCCTCTGTTTGTGATGCCTCCGGGGCTGCAACGGCTCCCGACAGGGCTGACACCAAAGAACGGCGCAGGTCGGTAAGCACACTGCTGGGGATGAAATACTGGTCGGCTGCATTGCGAATCTCCACCTCACGGCACTCATAGATGGTGCCGCCCAACTTGCTGAGTTGCTTGATGATATTCTCGCGCTGCGGCTTTTTCGCCATGCTGTGCTCAAAGGCTACGGCTTCAGTAGCCATGTATTCCAAGGAGGCATGCTGCTCGGCATCTCCGCTCACGAATGGGGTCTTTCCCTGCTCCTTGCAGTAATAGGCAGTGGCAGAGAAGCCGCTCACAGCGTCCTCATCGTACAAGTCGAAGACGATCTTGACAGGAATCTTCCGTTCTGCCGTTCTGCCTGCCAATATCCTGCTGAAAGCGACGTCGTTGTTGCGATAGAGCGCCACTCCGGGACGCAGATGGCGAGGCATCTCTAAGGGGAAGAGGCGGTTGCCCTCGGCACGGTTGACACGGAAGCCTTCCAGCTCGCGCTCGTCATTGATGAAACACAAGCCGTCGCCATTGGCAAAGCTCGCCACGGATGCTACATTGAAACTGTTGCCGCGCAGTTCCTTCACCTTTCCCACATACTCGCCGATGGCCTTCGGGGTGTCGAAGGAGGTGATGTCCATCTGTCTGCCACGAAGGAAATAATGGGTAAAACCACGGTTGAAAGTCTTCTTCAGGTTGGGCTCGAAAGCATAACGGGGTCTGCCCAGCGATGGACGCTCATACTCGCCGGGGCGCTGGCGGCAGATGTCGTCGAGGCGCTGGCTGTAGGCTGCCACCACATTCTTCACGTAGTCGGCATCCTTCAACCTGCCTTCGATCTTGAACGAGCAGGCTCCGGCGTCAGCCAAGGCCTCCAGGTTGTCTATCTGGCACATATCCTTGAGGGACAGCAGATGGCGCTGATGCTCGATCTCCTGTCCGTCGGCATCGAGAAGGTCGAACTTCATGCGGCAAAACTGGGCGCACTCGCCCCTGTTGGCAGAGCGGCCGAAACAGTACTCTGACGCATAACACACGCCGGAATAGCACACACAAAGCGCACCATGGACGAACACCTCGAGCTCCATATCGGGCACGGCGGCATGAATGGCCTCTATCTCACTGACCGAGAGCTCGCGAGCCAATACTGCCCGATGAAAGCCCAACGACTGAAGCCACTTCACCTTGTCGGCAGTCCTGGTGTCGCACTGGGTGCTGGAATGCAGTAACTCTGTCCACCCGCCCTCTGTCGACAGAGGGCCCTCGCCCTGAAGGGCATAGAGCACACCCATGTCCTGCAACAGCAGGGCATCGACACCGGCTGCCTGCAACTGCTGAATCATCTGCAGGGTGTCCCTGATCTCGGAATCGTAGACTATGGTGTTGACCGTGACATGCACCTTGGCATGAAACTGATGGGCGTAGTCGCACAACTGACGGATATCCTCGATCGAGTTACCCGCAGCCGCACGGGCACCAAACTTGGGTGCTCCGATATATACGGCATCTGCGCCATGGTCGATGGCTGCGATGCCGCACTCTAAATTTTTGGCAGGTGCCAGCAATTCCAAAGTTCTCATTCTTCGCTTTTTCGCTTCTTCGCTTTCGCGCTTACTTGATGTCATCAATATTATAAGGTGTCTCCTGGTAAACGTAATAGTTAATCCAGTTGCTGTAGAACAGGTTGGCATGCGCCCTCCAGGTCACCAAGGGCTCCTCGGTGGGATCGTCGTGATAATAATAGTTCTTTGGCAAGTCGACGTCATCACGCTTGCCCAGGTCGCGACGGTATTCCTTGTCGAGTGTGTCGGGAGCGTACTCCAAATGGCCCGTGACAAAGAACTCCCTGCCGCCACGTGCCATCACGATGCTCACACCGCTCTCGGGCGACTCGGCTATGATGTCAAGCCCCGGCACCTTCTCGATGTCCTCGCGTCGCACCTCGGTATGGCGGCTCTGCGGCATGGCGAACCAGTCGTCGAAGCCACGGAAGATAGGCAGCGAGGGGTCGAGGGATTTCTGTCGGAAGATGCCAAACATCTTCTTGCTGAGTGGATGCTTGGGTACGCCATAGAAATGGTAAAGTCCTGCCTGCGCGCCCCAGCAGATGTAGAGTGTGGAGGTGACATGGGTACGAGCCCAGTCGAAGATCTGCTGAATCTCGGGCCAGTATTCCACGTCCTCGTACTGCATGGTTTCGATGGGTGCACCCGTTACGATCATGCCATCAAACTTCTGCTTTGACAGTTCGGCAAAGTCTTTGTAGAACATCATCATGTGCTCGATGGGGGTGTTCTTGGGAGTATGGCTCTTCAGTTTCATGAAGTACACCTCTATCTGCAGTGGTGTGTTGGAGAGCAGTCTGACGAGATCGGTCTCCGTTGTTATCTTCAGCGGCATGAGGTTGAGCACTACGATACGCAGGGGGCGAATCTCCTGACTGTGCGCCCTGCTCTCGTCCATGACGAAGATGTTCTCGTGCTTCAGCAGCTCTATGGCTGGCAATTTATCTGGCAATCTTAATGGCATGATTCTATTCCTTTCTCTAATTTTGTGCAAAAATACACTTTTTCAATGAGATAATGAAAAAAGGATGCCAAAATTTCTTTCAGCATCCTTCTTTTTATCGATTATTACCAAAGTTCCAGTCGCTCATTCTTAGGAATGAACATCTTGTCGCCCGGCTTCACACCGAAGGCCTCATACCAGGCATCGATATGTGGCAGGGCTCCGTCGACACGCCATTTGCCCAAAGAGTGTGGGTCGTTCTTGACGCGCTGACGTATCTCCTTCTCGGTGATGTTCTGTCCCCATACGCCTGCGTAGGCCAGGAAGAAGCGCTGAGCTGGAGTGAAACCGTCCTTGTTCTTGAGGGGCTTCTTGGCGGTGACATTCTTCAAAGCATTGAAGGCTACCATCAAACCGCCATGGTCGGCAAGATTCTCGCCCAGTGTGAAACGGCCGTTGCCATTCAGGTCGGGCAATACCTTGATATTGCTGAAGAAGTCGGCATACATGTCGGCACGCTGATTGAAGCCCTTGGCATCGTCGGCTGTCCACCAGTCCTGCAGATTGCCAGTAGCATCATACTGGCGGCCCTGATCGTCGAAACCGTGAGTCATCTCATGACCTATCACGACACCGATGGCGCCATAGTTGAACGCCTCGTCGGCCTTGGGGTCGAAGAAAGGATACTGCAGGATTCCGGCAGGGAAACAGATCTCGTTGGTGGTAGGATTGTAGTAGGCATTGACGGTCTGTGGAGTCATGTACCACTCGTCTCTGTCGACTGGCTTTCCGGCCTTCTCGGCAATCTCCTTGTCGTTGGCAAACTTGCGGCAAGCCAACACATTCTCGTAGTAACTCTTGGAAGGATCGATGTTGAGCAGGCTGTAGTCGGTCCACTTGTTGGGATAACCTATCTTGACATAGAACTTGTCGAGCTTCTTATGGGCTGCCGCCTTGGTTACGTCGCTCATCCAGGTCTGTGCGTCGATGCGCTCGCCCAAGCTGATCTGCAGGTTCTTTACCAGGGTCTCCATCATCTTCTTGGAACTCTCGGGGAAGAACTTCTTGCAGTAGATGCGGCCAAGCGCCTCACCCATCTGATTCTCTACCTGATTGGTGGCACGCTTCCAGAGAGGATAGTCCTCCTGACGGCCACTCATGGTCTTGCCGAAGAAGTCGAAGTTGGCCTCACGAATCTCATCGGTCAGGTAAGCGGAAGAGCTGCGGATGACACTCCAGAGCATCAGCGCCTTCAGGACAGAGGCGTTCTCGGCTGCCGAAAGCTTGTCGTAGGCTGCAAAGAATGCTGGCTGACCTACAATGAGTTCCTGCATATACTCGCTCTTGATGCCCTCGCCATTGGCCAAGGCCTCGAGAGGTATGTTGGGATAGTTTTCACAGAACTGCTTGAGAGTCATCTTGTTGTAGTTGGCCTGTGGGTCACGAAGCTCGGTGCGGCTCTTGGAAACAAAGGCAAGACTGGTTTCGTGCAGGAAGATGGCCTGTGCATACTGGACAGCATCGGCTGCAGAGAAACCATAGAGCTGGAACATCTTGGCAAGATATGCCTTGTAAGCCTCACGGATGGCCACAGTGGCGGCATCGTTGTTGAGGTAATAATCCTTGGCGCCAAGGGTGAGACCGCCCTGCGAGAGATTGTAGATGTTCTGAGTGACATTCTTCTCGTCGGCACCGAAACCAGCACCATAGCTTACTCCGAGTCCCATCCAGGCATACTTGATCTGCAATTTCTGCAGGTCGGCCTTGGTTTGGGCAGCAGCTATCTCGTCGAGCAGAGGCTTGACGGGAGCTATGCCCTCCTTGTTGCGGCGGTCGACATCGATCGCCAACTTGTAGAAGTCGGACAGTTTCTGCTCGATACTTCCCTTCTTGTAGCTCTTTTTCTGGAGCTCGCCCAAGATGCTGTTGATACGCTTGTTGTTGTTTTCCTGCAACTGGTCGAAGCTTCCATAGCGGCTGTAGGCTGCTGGCAAAGGATTGTTCTTCTGCCATCCGCCTGTGGCAAACTGATAGAAATCGTCGGCAGGCTTTGTCGTCTTGTCAAGATTGCTCATGACAAGTCCCGACTTGTTTTGTGCGTCTGCACCCATAGGCATGGCTGCTATCATCACCATCGGGATAATCATCTTCATGTTCATAATGTTATAATTATTTGGTTATTGTTGTTTTGTCTGGATTTTATTGCCCTGACACTTCTTCCAGCTCCTCGGAGAGGACGAGCCAGTTGTCGTTCTCCTCATCGAGTTTCTGCATCAGCGAGGTGTACTCTGTGACGAGTTCCATGTTGGTGGCATTCTCGGGCTTCATCAGCAAATCGTCAATCTCCTTCTTGCGTTTTTCCAAGGTGGCGATACGCTGCTCGCAGTCCTTCACCGCCTTCTCGGCCTTGCGAATCTTCTTCTGCTGTTCCTTGTGCTCGGCGTAACTCTGCTTCTTCGACGACGCATTGTCTGTTGCGGCAGGCGATGCGTCCTGCTGCTGTGGCTTGGCTGAAGAAGCGCCCATGGATGGCTCGCCCTTGGCAAGGGCTGCCTGGATGGTCTCGGCATTGTGGGCACGCAGATAGACGTAGATGCCGCCCAGATGCTCGCGTACCCCTCCGCCACCAAACTCATACACCTTGTCTACCAGTCCGTCGAGGAACTCACGGTCGTGGCTCACGATGATGGCTGTTCCGTCGAAGGCCTTGATGGCTTCCTTGAGAACATCCTTCGACTGCATGTCGAGATGGTTGGTTGGCTCATCGAGAATCAGGAGGTTGACAGGCTCGAGCAGCAACTTAATCATTGCCAGTCGGCTGCGCTCGCCGCCACTGAGCACCTTGACATACTTCTCGGAGGTCTCGCCGCCAAACATGAATGCTCCCAAGAGATCGTTCACCTTGAGGCGCATATCGCCCGTGGCCACATTGTCTATGGTCTGGAAGATGGTAAGGCGCTCGTCTAAGAGCTGTGCCTGGTTTTGTGCGAAATAGCCTATCTGCACATTGTGGCCTATCTTCAGCGTTCCTGTAAACGGAATCTCGCCCATGATACACTTCACAAGTGTGGACTTTCCCTCGCCGTTCTTGCCGACGAAAGCCACTTTCTCACCGCGCTTGATGGTAAGGGTGACGTGGTCGAAAACTGTATGCGAGCCATAATCCTTGCGCACCTCGTCGCAGATAATGGGATAGTCGCCACTGCGAAGACAGGGTGGAAACTTGAGGTGCATCTGCTTGTTGTCGACCTCATCGACCTCAATGGGCACGATCTTCTCCAACTGCTTGATGCGGCTCTGCACCTGCACGGCCTTGGTGGGCTTGTAGCGGAAACGCTCTATAAAGTCCTTGATATCGGCAATCTCCTTCTGCTGGTTCTCGTAGGCTCGCAACTGCTGTTCGCGGCGCTCTGCACGAAGTACCACATACTCGTCGTATTTCACACGATAGTCCTCTACCCTGCCGCAGGTTATCTCTAAGGTGCGATTGGTCACATTGTTAATAAAGGCACGGTCGTGGCTGACCAGCACCACCGCCTTGGCACTCTGGGCAAGAAACTGCTCCAACCACTGTATACTCTCTATATCGAGATGGTTGGTAGGCTCGTCGAGAAGAAGCACATCGGGTTTCTGCAACAGTATCTTAGCCAACTCGATACGCATACGCCATCCACCAGAGAACTCACGGGTAGGACGGTCGAAGTCCTCGCGGGTGAAGCCCAGACCTGTAAGCGTGCGCTCTATCTCTGCCTCATAGTTCTCGCCGCCCATCATCATGTAGCGTTCATGCTCCTGGGTAAACTTCTCTACCAGTTGGGCATACGACTCGCTCTCATAGTCGGTACGGTCGGCCATCTCTTGCTGCATCTTGTCGAGACGTGCCTTCATCTCTGTGTTATGAGCAAAGGCCTTGCGGGTTTCCTCCTTCACGGTGGTGTCGTCCTGCAACTTCATCACCTGTGGCAGATAGCCTATCGTTGTCTCGTTGGGCACAGCCACAACGCCATCTGTTGGTTTCTGCATACCACAAAGTATCTTGAGCATCGTCGACTTACCTGCTCCGTTCTTGCCCACCAGGGCTATGCGGTCACGGTCGTTGATGACAAAGTTCACATCGTGGAAGAGAGGTTTTACGCCAAACTCGACTTTCAAGCCTTCTACTGAAATCATATTTTCTTATCTCGTTATTATTTTACCGTCACAAAACACTTATTTTCCAAAAAGGCAGCCCTTCATTCCAAGGGCTGCCTCTCTCTATAATATAAATAGGTGTAATTCCAATATAAGTAACGCTTACTTGATGACGCCTTCCTCTACGAAGACCTCCTTCAGAATTTTCACACCGCGTTCTACCTGCTCCTTGGTATGAGTAGCCATGAGGGCGAAACGTACCAATGTGTCCTGAGGAGCACATGCTGGAGGGATAACTGGGTTGATGAATACGCCACGGTCGTAAGCCTTCTTGGTTACCTCGAAAGTCTTCATAGCATCGCGCACATAGAGAGGAATGATAGGACTCTCTGTCTCGCCAATCTCGAAACCTTCCTCACGGAAACGCTTCAGGGCGTAGTTGGTAACATCCCACAACTGCTCGAAGCGCTCTGGCTCGTTCTGAATGATGTGAAGAGCCTCCAAGGCTGCTGCTGTGGCTGCTGGAGTGTTGGATGCACTGAAGATATAAGTACGGCAAGAATGACGCAGGAAGTTGATGGTGTCCTTGTCTGATGCGATGAAACCACCGATAGACGCCAGACTCTTGGAGAATGTACCCATGATGAGGTCGACCTCGTCGGTAAGACCAAAGTGATCGCATACGCCACGTCCCTGCTTGCCAAACACACCCAGGCCATGAGCCTCGTCCACCATGATGGAGCAGTTGTACTTGTGCTTCAACTTGACAATCTCTGGCAAGTTGGCCAGGTCGCCCTCCATAGAGAAGACGCCATCGACAACGATCAGCTTGATAGCCTCATGAGGCAAGGTCTTGAGTACGCGCTCAAGGTCCTCCATATCATTGTGCTTATAGTGCAGCTGGGTTGCAAACGAAAGACGGCGGCCGTCTACGATACTGGCGTGGTCGCGGTCGTCGCAGATGATATAGTCATTGCGGCCTACCACACAAGCCAACACGCCCTGGTTGACAGAGAAACCTGTAGAGAAGCACAGGGTCTCATCCTTGTGCATGAACTCGGCCAACTCCTTCTCGAGCTGTACGTGAAGGTCGAGGGTTCCATTGAGGAAACGGCTTCCTGCACAACCGGAACCATACTTGTCGAGAGCAGCCTTGGCTGCATCGATAACACGCTGGTCGTTGGTCAAACCCTGATAAGCATTGGAACCGAACATCAAAATCTTATGTCCGTCGATGTCGGTAACTTCCGTCATCTGCTTACTGGTGATCTCACGGAAGTATGGGTACACACCGGCAGCCATATACTTCTGAGGTTCACGATAATTCTTGTATTTTTCTTGTAATTGTCCCATTATGAATAGGTGTACTTTTTATAATTTCTAAGTTTACAGGGTGCAAAGATACAAAAAAGAACTAATATATCGTGATTTTTTCTAAGAAAGTTGATTTTTAGTGTTTTTTTAGGGTCTAAAAAGGCGTTTTTATACTAATTTTATTACTTTTGCAACAGAATATTCATAAAATTCTGTCTAATTAGATGAAGAAGAAGATCGTTTTTATCATGAATCCTATCTCGGGCACGGCAAGCAAAGCATCCATCCCCAACCTGATAGATAGCATTCTGGACAAGGACCGCTTTGAGTACGAGATAAGAACTACGGAAAGAGCCGGACACGCATCGGAAATTGCTTCCGAGGCGAAGGAGGCTCATGTTGACATTGTGGTGGCTGTGGGAGGTGACGGCACTGTCAACGAAGTGGCAAGAGCCATCGTACACTCCGACACAGCCCTGGGAATTCTGCCTTGTGGATCGGGCAACGGACTGGCTCGTCACCTCATGCTGCCCATGAACTTGAAAAAGAGTATTGAGATCATCAACCAATGCGAGATTCACGACCTCGACTATGGGGTCATCAACGGCTATCCTTTCTTCTGTACCTGCGGTATGGGATTTGACGCCTTCGTAAGCATGAAGTTTGCCGAAAGCGGCAAACGAGGACCCATCAGCTATGCTGAGAACATTCTGAGAGAAGGACTGAAGTATCAGCCTGAAACCTACACCCTCGAGGACGAGACGGGAACAAAGCAATACAAGGCCTTCCTCATCTCGTGTGCCAACGCATCGCAATATGGCAACAACGCCTATATCGCTCCACAGGCATCGATGAGCGACGGACTGATGGACGTGGTCATCATGGAGCCTTTCGATGTACTGGAGGCTCCGCAGGTAAGTTTCGATATGTTCAACAAGACGCTCGACAAGCACTCCAAGATTAAGTCGTTCAGATGCAAAAAGCTGCATATCACCCGCACCAAGCCTGGTGTCATCCATTATGACGGCGACCCGGTTATGACGGGTGCTGACATTGATGTGCACTTGGAGGAGAAAGGCATCAAGATTATCGTCAACCCATTTGCCGACAAGAGTGCCCGGAAACCCAACGCCATACAGTCGGCCTTTGCCGATTTCTTCAACGGTCTCAATGCCGTGAGAAGCGACATCAGAGAGCAAGGAAGAAAGGTGGAGGCGCTGAGCAAACTCGTGCAGAGCAAATTGAACTTATGATGCTTGACGAAGGTGTTAAGGTGTTAAGGAGTTAAGGAGTTAAGGAGTTAAGACAAATGCCTTTAAGGGATTGTTTAATTTCAAGTCCACTTAAGCATTTGTCTTAGTTCCTCAGCGACCGCAGGGAGCGATAACTCCTTAACTTCTTAACTTCCTTGAAATCCCTTGAAAACTCCTTTGAAAACTCCTTTGAAATCTACTTGATATAAAATTCTTCCGTTAACCGGGAATACCATTCCGAACGACTGCCATCCGGCAACTGGAGCACTTCTGTAGACTCCTCAAAGTTGCCCATACGGCTATGGGAGAAGGTAAGAAGAAGCCGTTTGGGAGCCTTGCGTTCCACAGTCTTCACCATGCATTTGCGAACAAGCGTAAAGCCCTTATAATAAGCCTCTTCCTCCACCCTACCAAACACTTCTGTGGGTACAACAATCGACAGGAAACCATGTTCCGTAAGCAGACGTCTGGCTCCGGCAAAGAGGTCGGCAAAAGGCAGTGTGTCTGTATGCCGGGCAAGCGAGCGCTTGACATCAGGATTCTTCAGACTGTCGACAAAGAAAGGCGGATTGCTGACGATGGCATCGTAAGGCTGGGAAGACAGAAAATCCTGCAGCGGACAATGACTCACATGCACACTTCCGGCAAAAGGACTTGCCGCCACATTCTCAGCAGCCTGCCTGCAAGCCTCCTCGTCAATATCGATGGCATCGACTACTGACTGCGGAAAACGCTGAGCCATCATGAGTGCTACGAGACCTGTCCCCGTACCTATATCCAGCACCCTGCTGCCTCCCAAAGCCCACGCTCCCAAGAGTACGCCGTCTGTGCCTACCTTCATGCCGCACTTATCCTGCATGATTCCAAAATGTTTGAATTGAAAATCTGCCACCGTTTCTTGTTTTTATTCTGATTTACGCAACTTTCGCTCACTCAGGAAAAACGCAAACAAGTCTGTTTTATTTTATCATTTTTACAAAAAAATGCCACGAATATATTAAAATATCTATACCAACCCCTCTGAATTCAATAAAAATGACTACCTTTGCACCCTAAAAAGAATTCTAAAAACGAATATGAACAGAAAACAAAATACACAATTTCAAATGATAGCCGATTTTGACGGCGATGCTTCTGTATTGGTGGCAGAAAGAGAATCAGGAGAATACCCTATTCTCTGCACACGCAATCTCGTCATCTTTCCTACCGTTCTGGCACCCATCATCGTGGGAAGACCCCAGAGCGTTCAGCTCGCCCAAAAGCTAATCGAAAATCCAGACAAGGTATTCTGTATCTTCTGCCAGAAAGATGAGGCTACAGAAAACCCCACATCTGGAAACCTCTATAAGACTGGTGTGTTTGCTAAACTCATAAAAACAGTAGAACTGCCAGGAGTAGAATCAGGTAACATAACCATCGTGGTACAGGCTCTTGGCAGATGCCGACTCGAACAGATCACATCAACAAGTCCTTACTACAAAGGACAGGTAACCAGTCTGCCAGAAAAGTGGCCCAACCTGGAAGACGTGCATTTCCAGACGCTGTTGGACACACTGCATCAGGAAACAACCAACTTCATACATGCCTGCGATGATATGCCCAATGAGGCTGAATATGCCCTCAACAACATATCCAACCCCATGATAGCTGCCAACTTCATCTGCAGCAACATGCCTTTCAGCATAGAGGACAAGATGGAGATGCTGGAGAAAGACAACCTCAGCGACCGTCTTTACATCGCTCTGAAAGCCGAGCACAAAGAGCTGCAGCTGCTGAGCATACAGTCGGACATCAAGCAGAAAACACGCTTCGACCTCGACGAACAACAGAGAGAATACTTCCTGCAGCAGCAACTCAAGAACATACGCGAGGAACTGGGGGGAGACGAGAAGAATCCTGAGCGAAAAGAACTGGCAGAAAAGGCCAAGAACAAGAAATGGAACGAGGCTACAGCCAAGGCGTTCAATAAGGAATTGAACAAGCTCGAAACCATCAACCCACAGAGCCCCGACTACTCTATCCTCGTCAACTACCTGCAGACCATGGTAGACCTGCCTTGGAATGAATACACTCAGGACAACCTGAGCCTCAAGCATGCCAAGAAAGTTCTCGACAAAGCGCACTATGGCATGGAAAAGGTTAAGGAACGTATCTTGGAATACCTGGCTGTAAGATCGCTGCGAGGAGACCTGAAGAGCCCTATCCTCTGCCTCTATGGCCCTCCAGGAGTTGGCAAGACAAGTCTTGGAAAGAGCATCGCCGAGGCGATGGGCAGAAAATATGTGCGTATGTCATTGGGCGGTCTGCACGACGAGTCGGAGATACGAGGACACCGCCGTACCTATATAGGAGCCTTGCCCGGACAAATCATCAAGAACATTCAGAAGGCTGGAAGCAGCAACCCTGTATTCATCCTCGACGAGATAGACAAGGTGACACAGAACACCATCAACGGAAACCCGGCATCGGCTCTGCTCGAAGTGCTCGACCCAGAACAGAACAATGCCTTCCACGACAATTATCTCGATACTGACTACGATTTGTCGAAGGTGCTCTTCATTGCTACTGCCAACGATATCAGCAGTATTCCACGTCCGTTGCTCGACCGTATGGAGCTCATCGAGGTGGGCGGATACATCATCGAGGAGAAGGTGGAGATAGCCAAGCGACACCTGGTGCCACGCGAACTGAAGAATACTGGTCTCGACAAGTATGAGCCCAAGATAAAGTTTACCAAAGCTGCCATCGAAGACCTGATAGACCACTATACACGCGAAAGTGGAGTGCGCCAACTCGAGAAAGCTATCAACAAGGCTTTGCGCAAGATGGCATACAAGCTGGCATATACCGACGAACTGGAGAAGCCTACCATCACTCCTGCTGAGGTGGAAGAACTGTTGGGCAAGCCTATCTTCACACGCGACATCTACCAGGGAAACCAATATGCAGGCGTGGTAACAGGACTGGCATGGACATCGGTAGGAGGAGAAATCCTCTTCATAGAAACCTCGCTCAGCAAGAGCAAGGCTGCCAAACTCACCCTGACAGGAAACCTGGGCGACGTGATGAAGGAATCGGCGGTCATTGCGCTGGAATATGTCAAGGCGCACGCCGACCTCTTGGGCATAGACTATCGTATCTTCGAAAACTGGAACATCCATATCCATGTGCCCGAGGGAGCTACTCCTAAAGACGGTCCTTCTGCTGGTATCACCATCGCTACAAGTATCGCATCGGCCCTGACACAGCGCAAGGTACGAAAGAACACAGCCATGACAGGAGAGATAACACTTCGTGGAAAAGTTCTCCCCGTAGGTGGCATCAAGGAGAAGATTCTGGCCGCCAAGCGAGCCGGCATTACCGATATCGTGATCTGTCAGGACAATAAGAAAGACATTGAGGAGATTCCTGAGATCTATCGCAAGGGAGTGGAATTCCACTATGTGGAGAATGTTGCCGATGTATGGCACTTCGCGCTCACCGACGAGAAGGTGGAACATCCCATCGATTTCACGATTCCCGAGGATGCGAAGAAAGGAGAGTGAGAAATCAATATAAACAAGAAGAATGAAATTCGAACTACAAGTAACAGATAAAGCCAGTGATGCACGCACAGGCATCATCACCACCGACCACGGACAGATAAAGACTCCTATCTTTATGCCAGTGGGAACTGTCGGATCAGTGAAAGGTGTGCACTTCGAGGAACTGCGCCAACAGGTTAAGGCACAGATCATCTTAGGCAACACCTACCACCTATACCTACGACCAGGACTCGAGGTCATCAAGGCCGCAGGCGGACTGCATGGCTTCAACGGATGGGACCGACCCATCCTGACAGACAGTGGCGGATTCCAGGTGTTCTCGCTTACAGGCATCCGAAAGTTGCGTGAGGAGGGGTGCGAGTTCCGCTCTCACATCGACGGAAGCAAGCACATCTTCACACCCGAGAACGTGATGGACACTGAGCGAATTATTGGTGCCGACATCATGATGGCGTTCGACGAGTGTCCTCCTGGACAAAGCGACTTCCAGTATGCCAAGAAGAGTCTCGAGATGACACAGCGTTGGCTCGACCGCTGTTTCAAGCGCTTCAACGAGACCGAACCGCTGTACGGATATCAGCAAAGCCTCTTCCCCATCGTGCAGGGCTGCACCTTCCCCGAACTGAGAAGAGAGGCGGCCAAATATGTGGCAGACAAGGGAGCCGACGGAAATGCTATCGGTGGACTTGCCGTAGGCGAGCCCACTGAGGTGATGTACGAAATGATAGAGGTGGTGAACGAAATCCTGCCCAAGGACAAGCCGCGCTATCTCATGGGTGTGGGTACACCACAGAACATACTCGAGGCCATAGAACGAGGAGTGGACATGTTCGACTGTGTGATGCCAACCCGCAACGGACGCAATGCCATGCTCTTCACCTACAACGGAACGATGAACATGCGCAACAAGAAATGGGAAATGGACTTCAGTCCCGTAGACCCTGACGGATGCGACATCGACCGTATCACAACCAAGGCTTACCTGCATCACCTCTTCAAGGCACAGGAACTCCTGGCCATGCAGATAGCAAGCATACACAATCTGGCCTTCTATCTGCGACTCGTCACCGATGCGCGACAGCACATCGAGCAGGGAGACTTCGTGCAATGGAAAAATTCGATCATCGACCAGCTGGGACAAAGAATATAAAGGCCACAGGCTGGGAGAACAAACGCAAAGACCACAGACAGACTGGTCGAACAAAAAAAAGACCTATTAAAAGGTCAAAAACATAAAATGAAGACATTTCATCAATTAAGAAAACATCGCAGGCTCTATAAAGCCAAAAGATGGTTCGGACAACACTTTGCTGGGCTCATACACTTCACACAATGGCTCGCAAAGAAGTTGGCCTTCCTGCGTATACTCAGGTTCCTGAACCCATTCAGGTATATCAAGCGCATGGACTGGTACATCATCAAGAAGTTTGTAGGCACATACTTCTTCTCTATCCTGCTGATTATATCGGTGGCTATCGTGTTCGACGTAAACGACAACCTGCCTAAATTCACCGAGAATCATGCACCGCTGAGAGCTATCGTCTTTGACTATTACCTCAACTTCGTGCCTTACTTCGCCAACCTCTTCAGTGCGCTGTTTGTCTTCATTGCCGTCATCTTCTTTACATCTAAGATGGCTGGCAACTCTGAGATTATCGCCATCATGGCATCAGGCATCTCATTCAAGCGGCTGTTGCGCCCTTACATGATTACCTGCATCATGCTCTCGGCCATGTCGTATGCCCTCTCTGCCTATGTTATTCCCTATGGAACGGTGGTAAGACAGAATTTCGAAATCAAGTACAAGAAGAAGAGCAAGAACACATCGGCAGAAAACGTACAGCTGCAGGTGGACAGGGGCGTCATCGCATATCTGCAGCACTACGACAACCAAAGCAAGAAAGGCTTCGGCTTCTGCCTTGACAAGTTCAAGGACAAGAAATTGGTAAGCCACCTCACCGCCATGGAGGTGCAGTACGACACCATCTCCGACTCCAAATACCACTGGAAAATAAGAAACTGGAAGGTACGACAGCTCCAGGGACTGAAGGAGCACATCACCAGCGGAGCCGAGAAAGACACCATCATCATGATGGAACCCACCGACCTGGTATACTCCAAGGGACAGCAGGAAACATTTACCAGTCCTGCACTGAAGGATTATATCTCCAAACAGATCAACCGAGGTTCGGGCAATGTGGTGCAATACCAGGTGGAATATCACAAGCGAATTGCAACCTCATTCGCCTCATTCATCCTTACCATAATAGGTGTGTCGCTCTCGTCGCGCAAGCGCAAAGGTGGAATGGGAACATCGCTCGGCATCGGACTGGCACTGAGTTTCAGCTACATCATGCTGCAAACCATCTCTGCCACATTCGCCATCCAGGACAACTTCCCGCCTATGCTGGCTGCCTGGATGCCCAACTTCCTCTTCGCATTCGTGGCATACTTCTGCTACCGCAACGCACCGAGGTAAGTATTAATGATTAATGACAAAAAAAAGAAAAAAGGAAAAAGAAAAATAAGAAATATGTATTTCGACGAATTAGATTTAAATGACAACGTGCTCGATGCGCTCTACGATATGCGTTTCGACACTTGCACCCCAGTACAGGAAAAGTGTATTCCAGAGATATTGAAAGGCAACGACGTAATGGGAGTTGCACAAACCGGAACAGGCAAAACTGCTGCCTATCTGCTGCCAGTGCTCAGCAAACTCGACGACGGTGGTTATCCTTCTGATGCCATCAACTGTGTTATCATGTCGCCTACACGCGAGTTGGCACAACAGATAGACCAGGCCATGCAGGGCTTCGGATATTACCTGCAAGGCGTAAGCAGCGTGGCTGTATATGGAGGAAACGACGGAAACCGTTACGACCAGGAACTGAAAAGCCTGCGCATGGGTGCAGACGTGGTGATAGCTACACCAGGCCGACTCATCTCTCATATCAGCTTGGGCAATGTAGACCTCAGCAAGGTAAGCTTCTTTATTCTTGATGAGGCAGACCGCATGCTCGACATGGGATTCTCGGAGGATATCAAGACCATCGCAGCCAAATTGCCAAAAACTTGCCAGACCATTATGTTCTCTGCCACAATGCCCGAGAAAATAGAAGAACTGGCAAAGACTCTGCTCAAGAATCCTGTAGAGATCAAACTCGCAGTAAGCAAACCTGCCGAGAAGATACAGCAGAAAGCTTACGTATGCTACGAGACACAGAAGATGGACATCATCAAGGACATCTTCAAAGCTGGCGACCTACAGCGAGTCATCATCTTCTGCGGAAGCAAGATGAAGGTAAAGCAAGTGGCAGGATCACTGCAGCGTAAACATATCAACTGCGGCGAGATGCACTCTGACCTGGACCAGGCTGAACGCGACAATATGATGTTCAAATTCAAGAGCGGACAAATCGATGTGCTCGTAGCTACCGACATCGTGGCACGAGGCATAGACATCGATGATATCGCATTGGTTATCAACTATGATGTGCCTCACGATACTGAAGACTATGTGCACCGTATCGGACGTACTGCACGTGCCGACCGCGACGGAGTGGCTATCACCTTTGTGAGCGAGGAAGATATCTTCTATTTCCAGCAGATAGAGAAGTTCTTGGAAAAAGAAGTGGAAAAGGTTGCTCTGCCCGAAGGATGCGGAGAAGGACCTGCATACACCAAGCAGAACAAGCCCAGAAAGGCAGGCAACAACAGCGCAAAGAGCAGACGACGCAAAGATCGTGAACAGACTGCACACAAACGCAAACCTGCCAATAAAACTGCCAACCGACCTGAAAAGGCACAGCGTCGTACAGAAGACAACAACCCACAGGAAAACAGCAAGCAAGGCAACAACCAGCAAGACAACAACCAGCCCAGGAACAAAGACAACAAGAAACAACAGGGCAACGCCAGACAACAGGGTAAGAACGCTCCTCGTACCAAGGATGGCCAGCAGCAGGGCAACAGCCAGCAGCAGAACAATGGTGGCAAACCTGAAAACGAGAATAAGCAAAATCGCAACAACCGACGTAAAGGCAATAATCGTCCTGCAAGCGATCAGACAGAAAATAAGTCACGCAACAGACAGGCACAGACTGACAACAAGCCAGGCAGCCAGGACAACAACGGCAAGCGTCGCAATGTACGCCCAGGCAGTAACGGCAGAGGAAGAGGTGTCAGCCAGAAGAAGACTTCTGAAAAATCAACCACACGTAAGGTTACGCCTATCGTAAATCCTCAGAAGAAAGAAAATGTAGTCAAGAAATTCATCAAGCGCATTTTCGGCTTCAAAAAATAACAACTGCTCCAGTTTCTCGTCTACCTGAAGCAAGAAGAAACTGTAGTTGAAAACAAAAAGTATCTTAAGTTACATGCAGATGTTTCTTAAGATACTTTTTTTGTTTTAAGATGATCCTGACAATTACATTTCTTAGCAGAACTTACCTCTATCAGTAACTACTTTGCACCCCCTATAGCCATGAATAGTCAACTGTAAATAAGACTAATAATTAAGTAACTAAGGTTTCGCAAAGTGGTTCAAGTACAGGCTAAGGGCTTCTGCCCCTTCTGGGCGTGTGGAACATATTTGCGAAAGTTGAGTAAGTCTACGCGAATTATAAATAAATAAGTAATAACTGAGTCAACTCATATTATCAATAATACTTAGAGTGGTCAACTAAAATCGTTAAACCACAGATAAATCTATGTTCGATAGTCAGGGCGGACGCATCAAAATGCGTTCGCCTCCAAAAGTTTTGACAGGTAATTTT
>ERZ773202.1101-NODE-1101-length-19065-cov-7.405103_pt1 | contig 19065 bp, 10 predicted proteins | sample MGYA00580998_ERZ773202 | MGnify/ENA primary metagenome ERZ773202 (study PRJEB29015, sample SAMEA2737803) | human gut metagenome | biome: human gut; feature: human-associated habitat; material: faeces | place: China | collected 2012 ...
GTGAAGCGGTGTTCCTTATCGCCCTGCAGGAGAAGCGTCAGGCGTTTTACCGCTCATGCAAGCAGTTTTCCGTGTTCGGGAAGGGTTGGCTGAACCGCTGCGACGATGCGTTCAGCGTGGCGCAGAAGCTTGTTTAGTTGTTTTCCATTAGTTGTTATGAGTTCAAATCCATTAAAAGCTGTCGGAGGGGCCCTGGCAAATATCGCCACGTTCGGGGGATATGGAGCCAATAAGGCGGCCAAGAAGCAGGCAAGCGCCGCCAACGCTATGGCCGATGCCATGGCGAATGCCCCGGAGCAGAAGGTTATTACTACGGAAACCAAGGATGTTTCCCAAGCGGAGGATGCGGTGAATTCGTCTGCCCGCCGCCGCTTGAAGCTTAGTAATACGACGAACCGGAGTAATCCTCTTTCTTCCCTGGCTGGCCTGAGGAAGACGCTGGGTTGATTTTTACACAGGAGATTCATGGAAAATGTTAAAGATTTATTGAGGACGGCAGACGCCCTGTTCACGGAGATGAATAAGAATTCCGGGGATTGGGATGAGTTGCGCCGTCGCATCATGCCGAGAATGGAGGGGAAGGCCCGCCAGCAGGAACAGGCTAATGAGATGACGGCTGCGTCCAGTTTTTCTCCGGTGGCGCATAAGTCCCTTTTGAATTTGGCGTCCGCTCATCTTCTTTTTATTACTCCCATGGATCAGAAGTGGTTTTCCCTGCGGCCGCAGGAGGAAAGGGATGATTACACCGATGAGGATGATTGGTACAGCAAAGCGACGGAGGCCGTCTACCGTGCACTGGCGGATTCCAATTTCTATGCGGCGGCCCACGAGGTTTACCTGGACCGTTGCCTGACGGGTACAGGCTGCATGTTTGCAGATGTTTCCCGTGACGGGTCACTGGTGTTCAAACACGTCCCTACCGGGACTTATGCGATTGCCGAGGGAGCCCACGGGGAGGTGAATACGCTGGTGCGGACGTTGAAGTTTACTGCCCAGCAGGCCGTGGAGATGTTTAAGCTGGGTAATCTGCCTGTCAAGATTCAGGAGGCGTATAAGAATGCGGAGAGGCGGTACACCGAGATGTTTGAGTTTGTTCACCTTGTACTGCCCAACAGCCGGTCGCAGTTCGGTTCCGACATGGTAAGGCCTGGCCGCCGCAAGTGGTTGGACGTGTATATTGCCAAGGAGGCGGAGAAGATTGTTTTCCACGGCGGCTTTTACGAGTTTCCTTTTCTGGTGACGCGCTTTTTGAAGGGCGGCGTTTCTTCTTACGGCGAGGCTCCGGGCAAGGCTGTGCTGCCGGAGATCAAGGCTACCCTGCTGATGGATCGGGTGATGGATGTGGCCGGCAGCCGGGCGGCCATTCCCAGCGTTATCGTGTCGGCTAAGATGGCAAAGGAGGTTGATTTGCGGGCCGGAGGCAAGACGGTTGTTCCGGATGAGCTTATTGGTTCACAGTTACCGAGGGAATGGGCGAACGTGGGGGATGTGAGGTTTATGCTGGAGCGGCAAGATAAGAAGGAGAAGTTGATCAGGGAGGCGTTTTTCAATGATATTCTCCAGGTGGTTTCAAGCGTGGACCGCGAGATGACGGCTACGGAGGTGAATGCCCGCGAGTCGGAACGCATTATTTGCTTTTTTTCTTCTTTTATTCAGTTTTCGCAGGATTTTCAGACGATGATGAATCGCATTGTCTGCCTGATGTTCCGCAATACGCAGGGGGCCGTGCTTCCGGGCGACGCGCCCGATGAGTTTTTTGTCCGTTCCGCCGATGGGGGGAAGTTTGAGTTGCGGACTCCCCGCACCCGTTATCTGGGCAAGATTGCCCAGGCATTTGACCGTTTGCAGAGGTACGGCCTTGAGGGGGTGTTGAATGGGTTGGCGAAGTATATCCAGGTTTCGGGCGATACCCGCATTGCCAAGCGCATGAAGGCATGGGAGGTATTGCGGTTTATGTGGGACAGTTCCGGCGCCCCGTCCAAGTGCATTGTGTCCGCGTCCGAGAATAGCAAGATGGTTGAGGAGGAGAAGGCGCAGGAGGATCAGATGCGTCAGGCCGCCCTTGCGGAGCAATTGGCCAGAGCCGGCAAGGATAGCGCCGCGGCGTCCGCACAGTTTAATACGGATTCATGATGAATATGTTTGAAGATAAGCCGACACCGGAACAGGTTGAGTTTCTCAAGAGGCTCAACCGGAGGCGAGCCGCGCTGAAGGAGGCTTTTACTCCGGAGGTGCTGGATATTTTAGAGAAGGAGTTCCAGACGAATTTGCCCTGCTTTCAAGGGAAGGCTGGTTCCTACGACCCCCTTGACGCGATGCGCCGAGACGCCCAGCGGGAAATGCTCCTGTGGGTGAAATACGAGATCGAACAATATAACCCTGATTTATGATATACAATAGATTATTCCACAATAGGTTCCTGAGGGAAGAGGCCATTCCCGGCAGCGAAGGTGAAGGCCCCGGCGGCGGAGCGCCGCCCCCGGCAAGTCCCGTGGACAGTCCGCCTCCCGCGAATCCTCCAGTCCCGTCCAATCCCTACGATTTTTCAGGGGGTGCGGAACAGCCCGATCCGGATCCCGGCAGTCCTCCCCCGCTTTCTCCGCAGGAGGAGACCGAGTATGAGATTGATTTTGGAGAGGGGTTTGTGGAGAATGATGCCCTGCGAGATATGTTGAAGGGTCATGCCAGGGCGGCAGGGCTGCCGGCCGATGCCGCCGGGAAGTTTCTTTCCGAGGTGGCCGCCAGCATCCGCGCGGACGAGGAGGCTGCTTTTAAGGAGGCTGACGAGGCGTTGAAGGACGAATGGGGAGCGGAGTATGAGACGAATGTTTCTGCCGCCAAGGCGTTTGCCCGGAAGCTTTCCGTGGAGTCCGGCGTTTCTATGGAGAAGATGGCTGTGTTTGCGAGTCCGGACGGGTTCCGCGTTCTGCACGCCATTTCCCGGCTGACAGGCGAGGGAGGCTTGAAGGGCGGCGGCCAGATTCCGGCGAAGACGGATCCTGCCGACGAGGCTCAAGCTATTTTGTCCGACCCCAATCACCGTTATTATAAGGCGATCGCCGATCCTTCGCATCCACAGTGGCGGGAGGCTACCGATTATTATAATAAGCTGGTGGGGATTTCCGGTTAGTTTTTTTTGCGTTGACTATTGGTTCGGAGGGGTGTCCTGCTGTGCGGGGCACCCTTTCTTTTTTTTATTTGTTCAAGTTACGGTTGTATTCATCAGGCCTGGGGATGTGGCATGATGCCTCAAATGGATAAGGTGACCGTTTTTAACCAGGCTTTGGCCCAGTTTGGGGACCGGGAGTATGTGAAGGGTTCCCCAGCCGGTCGCACCGTTGATTTGTGGTGGCCTACCGTGTTGCGGGAAGCGCTGTTGTTCGGGGCATGGACCTGGGCAACCAAACGTGTTGAGATGGATCGCTCCGTTATGAGGCATCCGATTCCGGATGATTGCCTGCGCGTGCTGTATGTGGGGGCGGATTTGTTCCGCATTGAGGGGCGTGATTTGGTGGTTGAGCGTTACGGAAAACGCGCCGCCGGGACCGATAAGCTGGTGGTGGATTATCTTTCCGACGAGGTGGCCCGTTCCGAAGTGCTGCCGGATCACAGTCCGTTTTTTATCAAGGGCGTTGTGTTTCTTCTGGCGGGCAGGTGCGCTTTGAAGCTGGCTTCTTCTCCCCAGCTTGCGGCCGCTTTGGAGGCACAGGGGGAGGCGTTTTTAAGCAAGGCCCTTTATTGGGACACCTGCCAGCATTCTTCCAACGACCAGGATCCTTTAACAGAGATTTTAAGCAGTTCCATTTTCTGATGTTATGAGTTCCGATTTCGGGGTTTCCCAGCAGTATAAGTATCAGGGGCAGGCGGCTTTGAGCAACGGGCGCGCCACGCAGGCGGCTTATGAGAAGAAGGCCCGCGCCCTGGAGGCGGAGGCGGTTTCCGATTCCCACCTGGCCGCCCGCAATATGAAGCGGATGCGCCAGAATCAGAATGCCGCCATGGGGTCTGTACGGGCACAGCGCGGCGGATCCGGTTTTACTTCCGAGGGTTCCGGCAGCCAGGCGGAGGTGGCGGTGGCGGATGTGTGGGAGAGCGCCATTGGGGACGCGGCCCTTTCCAACGCTGTTTCCGATGCCAATAAGCGGTTTGCCGCGGAGTCCGCCCGATACCAGGGGGATCTGGCCATGATGGCGGCACGCAGCGAGGCGGACCAGTATAAGATGCTTTCACAGAATGCCCTTGGTTCTGCCATGATCCAGACGGCCCTGACGGTGGCGGGGGGTGTCATGGGGGCGGCAGGAATGTCCGGTGGCGGGTTGCTGGGGGGTGTTACCGAGAGCGGGGATGAGTGGGGAGCTAAGGTGGGAGGAACCCAGGGGGCTTTTTCCGGGATGATGAATGCTTATTCCCTTTCCGGTTCCCTGGGGGGGATGGTGCCGGGGAGCATGCAGTCTTCCAACAGGTTGAGGGATTCCCTGCTGGCTAATTTCATGGGTTTTGGAAAGAGATGAGCGTTTCTCCCATGCAGCAGGCTTTTTTTCTGATGGAAGCCCAGCGCCCAGGCTGGTTCCGGGAGACCGTTTCCCTGGCGGACGCGGGAGGAGGGATCGTGTGGTGCTGCCCTTCGTTGTTTTTTGCGGGGGTGCCGGATCCGGAGTCTCCCAGGACATTGATTGTTCTTTTTGCCCACGGCCGCATGGAGGCCGTCAGGGAGCTGGCTTGTCTGGTGCAGGGGCGTTTTGACCGGGCAAGGTGGCAGCGCTGCATCCGCGGGCGCGAGGACTGGAAGGAGATTTCCATCACCAGGTTTTTAAGTTTTAACCGTTTCAAGATGAAAGAAGATGAGTGATTTACAGCAACCCATGTACGGAGGAGCCCGGATGAATGCGGCTTCCTCCACCCCTGCCCCGGTCCAGATGCCGGATGTTTCTTCCAAGCCCGTTCAGAGGGCGCTGCAGAATGCCCAGGAGTTTGTGTCTGATGTTGCCCACCAGTACCAGCGCATGAAGGATTTCGGCGAGCAGACGCGGCTGGAAGGCCGGATGAATGATTTGGCCAGCGAGTTTGAGCAGGAGATGACCCGGAGATTGGGGTTTGCCCGCGGTCATGAGCTGTCTTTTTACGATCGTGACGGGAGGCTGAAAGAGAGCGCCCTGAATACGTTTGTACGGAATTACGAAGGGAAGTTCCGCGGATTGAAGGGGAGTTTTGTTTCCCAGGAGGAGGCCGCCAGGTTCGGAGCCAGACAGCAGGATGTGATGCGCCGACTCCAGGGGCGGGCTTCCGAGCTGGTTCTTAAGGGGCAGATTCAGGAGTCCAGGCAGGCTTTTGAAGAGGGGTTGAAGGGGGATTTGGACCGAGGAGATTATATAACCGCCAAGGGACGGTATGCCCAAGCCCATCAAGCCGGCATTATTACAGAAACCGCGATGAGGAATGGCATTTTCCGTGTTGATAAGTCTGGAGCCCTCCATCATTTTGAGAACCTGGCCGCGACTAACCCGGATCTTGCCGCCGAGATGATTAACCGCGGGGAGCTGGACGGGTATTTTTCCGTCGCCGAACAGGATGAGAGGATGCGTTCTTTGCGGCGCCAGGACGACAAAGCGGGTTATTTGTCCATGAATCAGTTTTCTTCCATTCCTGCCAAGACGAAAGGGAAAGATAAGCAGGAAGATTTACAGGAAAAGTATAATGAATTGCAACGCATTTCAAGGTATCCCGCCCAGCTGGAGATTAATCAGTATTTTGCCGAACACGGACATTTTGAAGGAGTGCGACCACAGATTCACAACATTTTATATGACCTGACAGAACGGGTTGCGCCAGGTGACAAAGGCCCCGGTTTTTTAGAACTTCAAGAAGAACTGATAGCCTTATGCAAACTCTATGACATGCCTTCCGAGATAAAGACCAGGCTTCTACAGCGCATGGACAAAAGAGCCGCCATGAATCAAGATCTTCCCTTGCTGAATGTGGGAGATCGCCTCGAGAGCATGAGAGGCATAAAGCTGTACAGGCAAGCCGATTATAACAACGAAGTAGGAATGATGCACGAGGAGTCCGAAGCGGCTTATGCTTTATACAAGCAAAGCGCCGTGGCCTCCGGACAAGAAGCCGAAAGCAAAAATAGCTGGATGGAGAAAGATAAGAAGGAACGTCTGGCTTCCCTTGAAAAAGGTCTTGCCGCGCAATCCGGACTTGAGATTAAGATGCAGTTTGACGCTTGGCTGGTGGATGCTACGGCCCGCAAACAGGGGGAACCGCCCGACATGGTAACGCAGGAGTTAAATCTTCAACGCATTATCCGAGACGTCACGGGACGGCAAGATGTTGTTATTCCTAGAATGGGCGCGGCTGCGGACGGTCTCTTTCAAGCAACTCTAAATCAAGAAAAGATAAAGGCTTATGATGCAGAAAAACGCCTTGGCAAAACAGTACTGACAAAAAGCGAGGCAGAAGTATTGGCAAAACACAGATTCATCAGCCAGGCGACTTTTTCCGGGAGCGTCAGCGTGGACCGGGAAAGTTCCAGTTTGCCTGCTGGAGTTCTCTTGCCAGAGAGCATGAAAGATAAGGTGGGGGGCGATCCAGGGAAGCTGGCCGTCATGGTTCCGGCGCCGGGGAATTCCAGGCAGGGGCGTCTTTTACCAGTAGTTGGTTTCCGAAAAGGAGACGGAATCAGGATAACGCCGAAAGCCGCCTCCAAAATGAGGATTACTCGGTATCAACGTTTGAACGGAAACATCAGCGTACACCCCGCCACGCAAGCCATGCAGAGCTATTTGAAGTCTGAATACATGTCCGAATCCGATGATGGCGTTCTACCGATGGATTACGGGATTCTTCCTATAGAAACGGCAGAACCGGTTTCTTCCGTTTATACCAATGAAGCGGGCACGACAGATGCCCTGCTGCCTCCCCTTTAATTTTTATTTCCTTACCTGAATGATGAATACCTCCTTTTTTCCTTCTGCCCTTAGCATGAGTTCTGGAGTTCCGCTGGATATGCAAAATACGGATGATTTGCGCAGCCGTGACGAACTGGTTGAAAAGATTGATCCTTCTTTCAACCCGGATATGAGCCAATGGGATGTCTCTCCCGATTTGTTCGACCATGGCGCAGAAGAGCTACCCGATTTTTCCAATCCGGAGGAGAGTTTGAGGCTATTTGCCTCTTACGCATTCAACGCCGGGATCGCAGAACGCGAGAAGGCCAGAGAGAAAAAGTTGACCACCATGAGAGACATCGTGCTGTATTACGATGGAGATAAGGGAGCCAGGGAACGTTTGCGCCAGGTATGGGGGGATGTGGATATGGAGCGGCTGGACATGCTTGATCAGGAAGGAAAGCTGCCGGAACTTTCCCTACGTCTTCTTGAAACTTACGGAGACGGGGATTACAGGAGAGGAGGAGATGATTATTTATCCGATAATGATTTATGGCGAGATAAGGAATCTGTGAACGTTTCTGGTATATGGAACCATTTCAAAAAGAAGGTTAATTTCATGGTTCAGGCGGAAAATAGGATGAGGGAGCTCCGGGAACGGGAACATGTCAACCTGTCAGACTCCGCCAAAAGGTATGTATTGGGGGGAGAAAATGCTCTTGAAGCAGAAGAGAGGCTGGGGTTGTTCAATGCCGGGGTGGATTTTGCTTCCCTCAATCGTGTCCGCCGGGCTGTTTCTTATATAGACCGTTATGTTCGGGACGGGAACCTGTTTAACGATCACATGGCGGACGAGCTGGCGGAGATTCTGGGAAGGGATGAGGATGCCCGTACCATGTTTAGGCGTATTCTGTTTGAGAAGTCCAGAGATACCGCCGGAAAAAGGATGGGTGTGACAGAGGCGCCCCAAGTCGCAGAGGGAACTGGCGCGTTGGCTAAAACGGGGGAATATATGGCAAGAGTCGCGGCCGCGATTCCTGCCGCCCCGTCAGGGATGTGGGATCATTTTACCCGAAGTCTTGAGACCTACAGGCAGAATTTGAAGGATACTGGCAGAGAAGAAATGAATCCATTTGAAGCTGACCGGCTCCGGGAACATTTCAGAAAGCAGGGATTGAATAGCAAGGAAATAGCGAGACGTGTCGCAGATATTCAGTTTGAGAGAGAGAAGAGGAAAAAGGACCGCGTTGACATAGAGTCCCTGATAGCCGCCGCGCTGGAAGGCGGCGAAGGGGAATTTTTAGAGAGCGCTTCTTTTTTGAACAGGGTTTCTTATAAGCTGGGGGGGCTGATTGGGGACTGGGCGCCCATGGCGGTTCCTTATGCCGGGTGGCATCTCATGTTCGGCAGCGCCGCGCAGAGAGCCCGCATGGAGGGGGCTAATATGGGGCTGGAGGAAGATGAGCGTGAATTGCGCTCCCTGTTCCGGGGGGCTTCTGCGGCAAGTGTCGAAAAGATAGCCTTCGGCGGTTTTGGCAAAATGGTTCCGGGGTTTCATAAAATCCAACAATGGGCCGGACGCGGGAATGCGGCTTCATGGCGTGCAAGGTTTGCATCTTCTCCCAAGGCACAAATGGCGGGGCATGCGGCGATGGGGGTGGCGGAAGAGGCGTTTCTTGAGCCTACCGCCGAATATATCATGAATTCCGCGACAGACCTTTTTCTGAATGACGAGCGAGGGAAGGCCACTTTTTCAGGATACCTTCAGGAGATGCAAGCCATGCTGGAGCCTGACCAGTTCGCGGCTCTTGCCTTGTTTTCCGTTGGCATGTCCTCTCTGAATTACGGACAGTTAAGCAGGGATAGCGCACGGTTCCGGGATATGCTGACGGCTTACAAGGCTTCCGGTGGTACGGAGGCCGGATTGCTGGATGCCATGAAGCAGCCTGACATGAAGGGGGCGCTGGAGAAGGCGGTTTCCCATTTGCACGATGCCTGGATGGAGGATCCGCAGGCTTCCATGGAGCGGGCGAGCGCGGCTGCCGGAGAACGCCTTTCCGGGGAGCGCATTGAGTCTTTGCGGGAGCTGGACGCGTGGCGGGCTGCCGAGGATGCCGGCATGGTGCCGCGGGTGGAGCCGGCGGAACAGGAGGGGATGTTCCGGGTGTATGCTCCGCGCGGCGTGGAGAAAGGCCGCCCGGAAACGAAGCGGGAGGATTCCACTGCCACCACCGGCCAGCAGGAGGAAAGCAATCAACCCTCTTACACGCTGATGAACGGCGAGCAGATGACGGCTTATTTACAGGCGTTTGTGAGCGAGCAGGTGGAGAGTGATATCCTCTACACGCAGCATTTGCTGGCCGGGGACGTGACGGTGAGCCAGGCCCTGGCCCAGGGGCGTTTTGACGCGGCGGAGGTGATCACGCGCACAGTGACGGATGAGAAGACCGGAGCCGAACGGGTGGTGATTGCCCCGGAGACGCTGGGGCAGATGAAGGCCCGCGCGGATATAGCGATGGCCGCTATCCGCGCCCTGGAGGCGGAGGGGGTGAGTTATGAGGATGCCGCCGCCCGCATGGATGCTTCGTTGAGCGAGCATCTTCCGCTGGGAACTCTTGTGAAGACATGGGAGGAAGCCCAGGAACGCATCAGGACGGAACAGGCCCGGAACCCGGAGTTCAAGGCTCCTGCCATGGATGCCCCGTTTTCCAACGCTTATGTGACGAAGGTCCGCCGGGGAGATACGTTCCGCCGGGTGTTGAGGTATGCCCGCGGGAATGCGACGGTGGAGGATTTGATGGAGGAAGCGATGGAACAGGCTGTCATCTCCTGGCAGGCGGAGCAGGGTTTGACCTGGGGCGAGTTCGGTGCGATGCTCCAGGAGGCGCAGAGGGTGATGAATGAGTTGTTCCCGGAGGCGCGGGGGGAGGAGATGCAGTTTATTCACCTGGACGCCGGGAAGCCGGTGACGGGGCATGATGCGATTGAGGCTTTTTCCAAGATTGGGCGTTCCCGCTGGCTGGCGGACGCGGTGAATCATCCTTCCCTGCCCTCCTGGCTGCGGAAGCTGCTGAATCACCTGGTGAAGTTCCTGGGGGCTTTCAAGGCGCGCGTGGAGCTGGGCGAGATGGTGCGCCAGGCGGAGGAACAGGGCGTGTTTACCCTGCCGGTTAGACAGGCGCTGGCGGTGATGCTGGATGCGGGGAATGCCCTGTACCGGGACCAGCAGGGGGATTTGATTGCTCTGACTATGGAACGGGCCAAGGCGCAGGCGGACCTGGATGCCGCCCTGGGCCGCGGTGTCGCCACGGAACAGGAGACGCTGGAAGAGCAGCTTGCCGAACGCAATGCCGCTGATGAACCGGGACCCGTGGACCGGGCGGAAGAAGAGGCCGACGACGCGAACGCCCAGCAGGCGCGGCGCGAACGCACGGAGGCGGAGGTAGAGATGCTGGGGGAACGGGATGATGACGGCGTATTTAACGGAGGGGTGAGCATTCGTATTGAGGACGGGGTACGCCAAGGTTTTATTGACAAGGACCGGCTGACGCTTTGTCCGGATGTTCCCCAGTTCAAGCAGGGGGCCGATGAAAAGACGGGGGTGGTGAACCGGATTGTGGGGGCCTGGCAGCGCAACGCCGCGCCGATTTCCGTGTGGCGCCGGACTGATGGTTCCCTGCAGGTGATTTCCGGCAGGCACCGCCTGGACGCCTGCACGGATGCGGATATTAACTGCACCGTGTACGAAGAGGGGGAGCGGTTCGATTTGGACTGGGCCCGGAGGCACGACGTGGAGAACAATATCCGGGACGGTCAGGCGAGCGCGTTTGAGATTGCCCGCTACGTTCGGGATTCCTCCCTGTCCATGGCGGAGGCCGTGGAGCGCGGGATTGCCAGGAAGGGAGCCTCCCTGAAAGGGGTGGAGTTGGGGCTTTATGCCAGCCAGGAGCTTTTGGATGCGCTGGGCAACGGGCTGATTTCCCCGGATGACGCCTACCGCGTGGCCCTGGCGTTCCGCAATGATGCCGAGGTGCAGCGTTCCGGGCTGGCCGTGCTGCTAGACGGCGGGAGCTGGCAGGAGGCTTATAATACCATGGCGGCCAAGGCGAACCTGGAAGCGATTGCCCGCCAGAATGCGGCCAACGGCATGGATATGGGCATGGACCTGTTCGGGAATACGGATAATGAAGAGCTTTACAAGCGCATCGGGAAGTACGCGGCGGAGAAGTACCGCGAGCTCGGCAAGGAGCTGACGGCGATTAACGGCGCTTCCCGGAATCCGAAGGTGGCCCGGAAGTACGGCGTGAATGTGAATGACGCGGCGGCGGTGCAGCAGGTGGTGAAGCGGTTGCAGGAGGAACGTTCCCGCTGGAAGAATTTTGCGGTGCATCCCGATTTGCTTAAGGAGGCCAATAACGCCGTGATGGTGGAGATGGGGTTGAAGAGCCGGGAGGATGTGGACCGGGAGAACGGGGTTCTGCCGTTGGAGGTTTCGGATGATTCCTCTCCCGTAGCGAATTTTTCCCTGGTGTCCATTCCTTCCAGCGACGTGATCACTACCGCCGCCGAGATGCGGGCGAGGTTGAAGCCGTTGCAGGGCAAGGTGTTCGTTAATAAGAATACGGGGATCCAGGCCGTGATTGAGGCGCGCGTTTCCGGCAAGACGGTGGGCAAGGCCGGGGCGGCCCAGATGTCCGTGGCGAATTTGAAGGCGCTTGGGTTTTCCGCGGAGGAGGCCCGGAGGGTTCATTATACGGCTGCGGCCCGCATTCACGAGTTGTTCGAGAATGCGGAGGATGGATTTTTTGAAGAGGCGTATAAACAAGATGCCTCAAAAGCCGGAGCCTATCATTTTTTCAATACAGTAGATATTGAAGGGATAGGAGCGTTTGATGTTAATGTTACAGCAATCAAATACGTTAAGGAACAGGAAGGTAACGTTCTTTACACGCTGGAATTGACCATAGAAAACCCCGCCACTAGGGGAGCTGCTAGCCGGGAAGGCCGCCTACCTACACCCTTCAAGGACGGGGTTTCTACCCGTAATTTATCTTCCTATCGTTCGTTTGTCGAGAAGGAAAAGGCGGCTGTCAGGAAGAAGGCGGTCGCTGACGGGACGTTCATGAAGGCACCTAACGGAGCGAATACGAATCTGACGGAAGACCAGTGGCTTTCCGTGCGCACGGCGGCGTTTAAGAATTGGTTTGGGGATTGGGAACATGACCCGGAGAACGCTTCCAAGGTGGTGGACGAGAACGGGGAGCCGAGGGTGGTGTATCATGGGACATACGGTGATTTCACGGTGTTTGACAAGGCCATGATTGGATCTGCTACTGATTATGGTTTATGGGGCAGAGGATTTTATTTTACCAATATGGAGAATACTCCGTACGGGAACAAGAAGCTGGCTCTGTTTCTGAATTTCAGGAATCCTTTTATTTTTAATGATTACAAGTCTGCTGAAGAGATAGGAGATTATTTAAATATCTGGGATGGGAATTTTCATGAAGATGACAGGTTTGGAATATTCCGGCCGTATGCGACAGGAGCGGCCCAGATAGCCGATAGTGCTCAAGAAAGAGGACATGATGGACTCATTGCTGTACTGGGTAAATGGACGGAGTACATTGCCTTTGAGCCGAATCAGATCAAGTCCGCCACGGATAACCGCGGGACGTTTGATTCAGAGAATCCGGACATTACGTTTTCCATTGCCTCGGCACAGGAACAGGGTTTGTTCCATGACGGCCATTTTGAAGCGGGCAACGCTGTGATTACGGATCCGACGGCGACGTTTTCCATTATCGGGGAGAAGGCAGAATCCTTCCAGGAGTACCACAATAACGGCCTTTCCTACACGGATCCGGCGGACGGGAAGCGGAAGGCTATTATTGATTCCCGCGGGGTGCGGTTGAGGAAGGAGCACGTCAGCGTGAGCGAGGGGGGGCATGTGAATGTTTCCCTGGCCGCGGCCCTGGATTTCCCGGAGTTGTTCCGGGCCTACCCGGAGCTGCGGAGGCTGCGGGTGGATTTTTACCGGGACAGCGGGAGCGGCACGGGAGGGTTTACCGATCCGCAGGAGCATTATATTGCCGTGAATGTGGCGCGGGGCGGGAAGAACGCGGATGCCGGCATGGTGCTGGATACGATTCTGCACGAGGTGCAACATGTGATTCAGGGGTATGAGGGGTTTGCCCAGGGGGCCGGGAGCATGAGCCGGGAACAGGCGCTTGCTTATCTGGGCGGGAGCATGAGCCAGCTGGCGGGCCGGGGCGACGACTGGGCGAAGGAGGCCCTGCCGCGCCTGGAACGGATGAGGCAGGAACTGGAGAATGGGACGTTGCAGCCGGCGTTTGTGTATGTTTTTTCCCACGGGGAGCAGGAGGCGCGGCTTGCCGGGAGGTTTGAGAAGAATAGCGAGGGCGTGGTGATGAGCGGCCTGAACGGGTTCCGCCTGCTGGACGCTCCGCAGTTTTCGATTCCGCTGACGGGGGATATTACGGAGCTTGGCGGCATTACGTTCGGGGCCGGGAGGTTTGGCCGGGTGGCCGACAGGGTTCTGGCTCCAAACGGGGATTGGCTTTACGATGAGATGGTGTTCAGGATGAGGGCCGCCATGCAGCGGTCCGTGAGTAAGCTGCGCCTGTATGAGACCGGGGACCGGGAGCGCGGCCTTGAGCTTCTGGCGGAGGCGCAGGAGCTGATTTCCACGGTGGAGCGGTATTTGCCTGGTTCTTACGGGTTCGGGTTGGAACCTTACAAAATCTGGCTGAATGTGTTTTCCCTGCTTTACGGGAATAGCGGGAAGATGGCGCCGGGCGATGCGGTGGCCAGCGCGTTGGAAGCGATTCCGATGAAGAGGTGGCCGGAGATTATGGAGGGGAGCATCGGCAAGAGTTTTGTCAATTGGGCGGAGAAGAGGCCGGAGTTGGAGGATGTGGTGGAGGAGGCCCGGAGGGAGATTGCCGAACGGCAGGCCGATTACGAGCTGGATTCTGCCCCGGACGCGGATAACAGGGCCGCCCTGGCGGCCCGCAAGGGGGTGGAACAGGAGGTGTGGCGCCGGTTGTTTGAGGAGCACGGGGCCGAGTTTCTGGAGGAGTACGGGGAGCGGAAGGTGTTTCGGCTTGTGGGGAAGTTTATGGAGCGCGTGGTGGAGCAGATTGACCGTTTCCGTAAGGACCGGACGCTGGGGCGCATCCGCCGCGTGGCGGCGTCCGTGGCTCCGCGGACGAATCCGAAGGGGAAGCCGCTGCGCGGGAAGATGGACGCGGAGAGTTACCGGAGGCTGGAGAGGTGCCTACGCCTGCTGGAGATGACCGAGAGCCAGTACGATGAGTTTTTTCAGAAGAATTTTCCGGAGGATGCCGAAGAGGGGAAGAGGTGGGAGGATCTGGCCCCGGATGCGCTGGTGCTGGTGACGCTGCCCGACGCGGAAGGGAGGCTGGAAGAGGTGGCCGTAACGCAGCGGGAGTTTGAGGTTTACGCCTGTTATGAACGGATGGACGTGAATACTGCGGAGAAGTGCGGCGCGGCCCTTGGAGAATTGATTGCCACGTCCCGCCATGCCTGGGAGAACGCAGCGGAGAAGAAGAAGATGGAGGTTGCCGCCATGGCCGCCCCACTGCTGCAGGCCACCGGGGATTTGGATGATAGCAGGATGGCGACGTTCCGCCGGAAGGCGAGGCTGCGGGCTTTGCCGAAGAAGCCCCTTTCCCTGTTTGATTATCTGATGAATTTTAATCAGTATATGCAGGCGCTTTCTTCCGTGGGGCCGTTTGCCGGGATTGCCCGCCAGTTTGAGGAACGGGCGGCGCGGTTTAATGTGCAGCGGCAGGCGAGCGAGAAGGAGATGCTGCGTTTTGTGCACAATACCGTAGCGGAGATTGCGGGGTCCGCGGACCGGTACGATATTGCCGAGTGGATTTATGAGGGGCGCATGAAGCAGGATACGGGGATTTCCGTTGTGGAGCGGGAACCGGATTGGAACAGGAAGGCAAACGCCCTGTACCGGGAACGCCTTCTTCATTTGCTGCGCCGGAAGGTGAAGTCCCACGGTCTGGAAGCGGTGCAGCTTTATTTGAGGGAGTTTAAGTTTTCCGAGGGTTTGAAGAAGGAGGTGAACGCCCTGTTCGGGCACCGCCGCAAGGAGATTTCCGCCAAGCAGGCGAAGAAGGCATTGGAGCACATGGAGCGTGTGTTTACGCAGAATGAGTGGGAGCGGTACGGGGACCAGAAGGTTTTTGTGAGGGAGCGGGCGGAGATGCTGCGTTCCAGGACGAAGTATGCCAAGGAGGGGTATCAGCCGAAGAGTTTCCGGCTGGATGGCCTGTCCCGGATGGAGGCGGCGTATCTGGTGCTGTTGTCCGAGCAGGCGGATTATACCGAGGCCCTGGCGGAACGCGGGTTTGACGCGGAGGTGATGGACCGGCTGCGCGGGTTTGCCGGGGATGAGGTGATGCAGTTTGCGTATGCTTTACGGGAGAAGCTGAATGAGCGGAGCGGACAGGTGCAGGAGATGACCGAGAGGCGCTACGGCACGCCGTTTCCGCTGACGGAGAATTATTTCCGGGCGTTTTTCGATGTGACGATGGAGGCGATTGATAAATCGATTGCCGATGCGGCGTCTTACGGGGAAGCGGCCACGGGCGGGAAGTTCGGGTTGATTCACGCCCGCCGGAAGCATCAGGCTCACCTGGATTTGGAGATGGATGTTTGCACGGCGTTTATGGCGGCCATGACCGAGCAGGATCTTTACCTGTACGGTTCCGAGATCAGCCGTGATTTGCGGGCTTTGCTGAATTTCAAGGGCGAGGACGGCGAGGCGGGCCGGAGCCTGGAGGTGCTACTGGGGCGGGATGCCGTGGGCAAGCTGATGGCCTGGGCGGATGCGTTTGACCGCGCCGGGGCGGAGAGCATTCGCGGGCACCTGGATATGAACCGCCTGATGAACCGGCTTTCCGGCGCGGCGGCGCGGGTGCTGCTGGCCGGGCGCGTGGGGACGCTGACCAAGCAGGCGACGACGGTGATTAACGCGATGTATGCTTCCGACGAGATTGGCCTTGCCGAGTGGCTGGGGTCCGTCCGCCGGTATCACGCCGGGAAGCTGGTGAAGCCTGTACGCGAGATAGAGGCCCTGCCGGAGCTGGACAGCCGCGACAAGACGCGGTTCAGCGCCACTCTGGCTGCCATGGGGGCCGATGAGGCCGGGCGCCGGGTGTCCCGCCTGGAACGCTGGAACCGGGAGGGGATGGATTTGCTGGAACGGGTGGATATGAAGGGGAATGCGATTTCCGCGGCTATTTTGTACGATGCGGTTTACCGGAAGATGAAGCGTGAGACGCCGGACGCTGCGGAGGCCGAGCTTGACGCGGCCGCCATGGCGGAGGTGCGGCGCTCCCTGTCCCGCAAGGGTCAGCCGATGACGCAGCTGCAGAAGTCCCTGACCGCGCAGCACCGGACCTGGATGCAGGCGGGGATGTTGTTCTTGGGCGGCGAGTCGATCAATACGATGGGCAATGTGTTTTCCCTGGCCCGCAGCGGGCAATGGGGGAAGGCCGGGTTGATGTGGGTTTCTCACGGGGTGGTGCTGGCCCTTCTGAATGGGCTGCTTAATTTCATGACCGATGACGAGAAGCGCCGCCGGAAGCGGGAGTGGTGGCACGCCCTGTTTGATGTGGCGATGGGGCCCGTGATGGGGATCCCTGTCGTGAGCGGGCTGGCTGGCGAGGGCGTGAGGCAGCTTGCGAAGCTGTGCGGGTATCACGCTTTTATGCCGGGGAATAATTTGCTGGTGCCTTTTTCCAATGCGGCGGATATCGGGAAGGCGTTTTCCAACGCCTGGAAGGTGTTTGACGGCAAGGAACGGCCCTGGGAGGATGATGCCCTTTCTTTCCACGAGCTTTTACGTACTGCGGCGGCGGGGACGGTAGCGTTTTCTCCGCGGACGACCAAGGGGAGAGCCGCTGCGGTAGGGGCTGCCCTGACGATGGCAGCGTTGCTGAATGTGACGGAGTTTGCCCTTAAAACAGTCCGTAGCGTTCAGGAGAACGGTGCGGATTGGGATAAGTGGGTTGGGAAGTAGATACAAAAACTTGCCTGTTGAAAATAATCGTGGGAGTGATATTCCCCAAATAATTCATATGGAAAGAGTATTGGGAAAAGATATCATGCATTTTATTTATTGCTATAATAATATTAGTAATTAATCAGTTGGAAAAGAATTTGTTTTTATACTTTTCCCTGTTCCCAATTTCACTTCTGCAAATTTTGCTCCCAATTTTTTCATTTTCTCATAATCCTCTTGTGGATAATATACGGAAACGTTAGAAAATGGTTCTAATTTAATAGGAAACTCCCCACCATTAGAAATTATAGCTTCCGAAGAAAAGTAATTTTGTTTATTATTCAATGGGAAATATATATTTTGAACATAAACAGCATCTCTTCCTTTATTAATAATTTCTATACTTATATAATGCTCTGCGTGTTGTCTCAAGCATACTATCGCCAATTTAAAATTGGCTTCAACCCTTAATTTATCACGAGAATACTGACGATATGCTGTAAATATGCTAACAATTGTTGCTATTATACTCATATATAAGCTTATATCTTCTCTTAAAATAGTAAATTCCATTTATTTTCTCCACCACAAATTTTGTAATTTACACCGCTAGGCGTATCGATGGCTATAAATGGGCTCCGTTTTTAATCAGTAAATTCACAATATCAGATTGCCTATGTCCATGCACTCTTAAATAAAATAAAGGTGTCCATCCTTTAATATTCTTAGTATTAACATCTGCTCCATAGTTAATCAGCAATTGAAGCATTTCTGAGTTATTAGATAACACTGCTTGCCATATTGGAGGGTATACGCTCTTTGTTCCTTGATGTATATTCGCCCCATTTTCTAAAAGAATCTTAGCAACCTCCAAATGATTGCCTCCAGAAGCAGCTATAAGAGGAGTAGAATCTCCACATAAAGCATTTACATCAGCCCCTCTTGATATTAATAACTTTGTTGTCTCTATAAAATGTTGTTCATTTTTTTTATTTGATGATATTGAAAAATATAATGCTGTTTCTCCTGTGTTGTATCTTGTCTCAATATTAGCACCCTTATCTAATAATAATTTCACCATAGCAACATCACCATTATTTGCTGCTTCTAATAATGGGTTAAAATCGTATCTATGTTGGCGAACACTATTTATAGCTGCTCCTTTTTCAATCAAATCTTTTGCTTTCCCAACATCGGAAGATCTAACCGCTTCTTCCAGCTGAATATTTAATTCAGCTTGTCTTTGTTGAGGAGATACACAAGAAACAATGCTCAATATGCAAATAAATAGCACCACATTTTTCATACTTTTTCTAACTATTTGTTTGCTCCCCCACAAATCTTGCAGTTCACGCCGCTGGGCGTATTACTCCAATACCCTTTGCAGTTGTTGTAGTATCGGCAAGAAGAGTTATGTGTCTTTCCGGTTGAGCTGATCCAGTATTTCTTTTGCGCGGCTTCTACTTTTACAGAGGTTTGAATGTTTTCCACCGGGCAAGCTCCCATGGAAGCCACAGAGAGACACACAGCAGAGACGGCATAGATGAATAGTTTTCCCAGAATCATACCAGAAAATTATATCTTTTCATGAAGAAAGAACAACAAAAAAGCCCCTGACCCGGAGACCAAGGGCTGAACAGGAGCGCTTTTCTGGAAGACCAGGCTGCCGCCATAGTATGGCGACAAACGAGACGAAACGACTCTGCCCGGACAGAAAAAATGTACAGGATGTGCTCCGGATGGCAAGCTTGATTATAAAACCTGGACATGTATGATGTGCCCGCCGGTTGATCCGGAGCGGCAGGGAATGAGCCCTGACGTCAGTAGAAAGGAATTAACAATGACTTGATCAAATATATTGACCTGTTGCAACGGCTGATTGAGCTTCTGATAGTTCTGTTCAGCTAACAAAAGGCCCCGGCTGCTGGAACAGCCGGGGCCAATGTTTTGGAAAGGAATCAATGATTGAGACTACATTGACCTGTTGCGTCTTTACTATGCCCTTTCCTCCGGATTTGTCAAGCCGGCGTTTGTCAAGCTTTCTCCCACCTGTTCAGGGTTTCCACATAGATGCCGGAGATTTTGCCGCCGTCCATGGGTTCGATGTCT